>Ga0214192_1000437_pt1 | contig 26371 bp, 23 predicted proteins | sample TroBogEpilimnion_44_FD_153030 | JGI IMG/M metagenome (GOLD analysis project Ga0214192, IMG submission 153030) | Freshwater microbial communities from Trout Bog Lake, WI - 29JUL2008 epilimnion | ecosystem: Environmental > Aquatic > Freshwater > Lake > Epilimnion/Euphotic zone | place: Trout Bog... | reverse complement strand
GCGGTCCGGCCGCCGGCCAGCGACGGAAGTTCGTGTCAGCGCGCGATTGCCGGGGGGATGGCTGGTAGGTTCGTGCGCGCAGACAAAACGTACTTACTGATTCCGATTGTGCGACCGAACGACATACACCGCAACGCTGTCTTTTGTTAGCGCCCGATTTTTGTTCGCTGAGGCGGGCCGCTTACCAGGCCGTGGGTTTGTAGTCTTTGAGGAACTGCCCCCACATGTGCTCGCCGGTGTTGAAGCCGACGATGATCGGATCCAGAATTCGCGCCGCGCCATCCACAATGTCGAGCGGCGGGTGGAACTTCTGCTCCTCGCGCTTGCGGGCCGCGATCTCCACCGGGTCTTCGTCGGTAACCCAGCCGGTATCGATGCTGTTCATGTGGATCCCGTCATTGAAGTAATCGGTAGCCGAAGTGCGCGTCATCATGTTGAGCGCCGCCTTTGCCATGTTGGTGTGAGGATGCCGCGTGGTCTTGGAATTGCGATAAAACTGGCCTTCCACCGCCGAGACATTAACAATGTGTTTGTCCCGCTCGGGCGTACGCAGCATGAGCGACTTGAGACGCGCATTGAGGATGAAAGGCGCCACCGCGTTGATCAACTGCACTTCCAGCAACTCCACCGCGGACACTTCCGACATCAGCAGGCGCCACGAATTGCGCCCGCGCAGATCCACCTGCTGCAGATCCTGATCGAGACGCCCTTCCGGAAATAAGTGCTTTTGCACCAGCAGATCTTCGGGCAGCAAGGGCAACTGCGATAACTCGGCGGCCCGCGTCAGCCCGGCATCCTGCGCCATCCCGCGCGCGACCTCAAGATCCGCGGCAGTCGGGCTGCCATCCGCAATACTGGCGGACTCGCGAAGCGATTCATACTTCGCCAGCAACTGCCGCACCGACCCGGGAGCTTCTTTGAGCGCCGTACGTTCGCCTTCCATCATGTGCGCGTAAAAGTCCGGCGGACGGCGCACCGTCTGGCAGGCGTTATTCACGATGAAGTCGAGTCGCGAGTGCGTCGCCGCCATCTCGCGGCAGAACGATTCCACGCTCGGCGTATGCCGCAGATCGAGCCCGAAAATCTCCAGCCGGTGACTCCACTCGCTGAAATCCGGTTCCCGCGAGTAACGAGCCGCCGAATCGCAGGGGAATCGCGTGGTAACCACCAGATGCGCGCCGCACCGCAGCAGCTTCAGCCCGGCCTGGTAGCCGATCTTGACCCGCCCGCCGGTGAGCAGCGCGACGCGCCCGCGCAGGTCGGCCATCTCGGTCCGCTTGGCGAAATTGAAGGCTGCGCAGGGAGGGCACATCTGGTCGTAGTAGTGATGGATCGCCGTGTAGTGTTCCTTGCACACGTAGCAATGGCGCGGCTCGATGGTCTCGCGCGGCTCCTCCTCCACGTCCTGCTGCTCCAGGTTCTCCGGCGGAAAATAATTGGGCGTCGTGAAAACCGGCTGGCGTCGAACCACACGAATGCCGGTCTCGTTGAGCACTTCACTTTCGCGCGCAGCCGCCGCGGCGTTACGCTCGCGCTCTGCCGCCTTCATGCGGCGGCGCCGGGCTACCGGATCGGGATGATAAGCCTGCGCCACGGCGAGATGCAGGCGCTTCCGATCTTCGGCAGGCAACTGTTCCAGCAATGTGTGGTCGGCATCGATCGCTTCGAGCACTTCCACCGCGGCGCGTACACGTTCCGCGAGATCGGAATTCGTCGTTTCGTTGTTCATTTCGCTATTGCGTTTTGCACTGCGCCGCCGCCGGGATGTACCGGCACGCCTGCGCGTAATCTTTCTTCGAAAGCCAGTATTCGCCAATCGAATCGGCTGCCACGCGATTCTTCGGATCGCGCTCCAGCACCTGCCGCCAGAGCTTCAGCGCCTGCACGGCATTGCCGGCGCGCAAATGAGCCTCGCCCAGCGCGCACAGCGCCGGCAGATTATCAGCGTCGCGCGCCACAACCCGGCCCAGCCCGGAAATTGCCTGCGGATAGCGGCCAGAGTACAGCGACGCCAGACCGCTTTCGAACGCTTCCTGTTCTGTAATTTTATCTTTCGGGTCTACAGGCAGGCGTCGCGCGGATTGCCGGCCGCCCGCCGTATAGCCCAGCGACCCGAATAGTTCCCGCGTGCGCCTCGACACCTCCGGCAGCGCGGACGGACCGCCGATGACCGGTCGCTTTAACAGCGCCTCCAGCTGCAACTGCACTTTTCGCGCGGCGTCTTTTTGAGCGGGCAACAGGTTCACGCGTTCGCCGCGATCTTTGGCGAGATCGTATAACTCAGGCTTCGGCGCATCGATGTACTTATAATTTCCGGCTTGCAGCGAACGCAGTGACGCCCATCCAAACGTATCCCGCGGATAAACGCTCTCGCCGTAGATCGTCCGCTCCCCGCGCCCCGGCAACAGGCTCACGCCAGCGAAGGAGGGCGGCTGCGGGATGTGCAGAAAGTCGAGCACCGTCGGCGCCACATCGATCAGCCCGCCGGGCTCGGCGATTCTCTCCGGCGCCTTCGCCGTCCCCGCCGGCCAGCGGATCAGCAGCGGCACATGCATCGTGCTCTCGTAAATGAAGTAGCCGTGACTCGTCTCGCCGTGATCGCCGAGGCTTTCCCCGTGATCCGCCAGCAGAATGATGAGCGCCTTATCCCAGACGCCGTCGCGCACCAGCATGTCGTGAAGGCGCCCGATCGCGTCATCCACATGCTGCAACTCGGCGTCATAACCCGCCGCATTCGGCATCAGTCCGGCGACCCGCGGCAGTGTATAGGGAGTGTGCAGATCGTAAAAGTGAATGAAGGCAAAGAACGGCTCGGCGCGATTCTTATCGATCCACTGGCCGGCCGCCCGCACCACGAGTGACGCATCCCGCCTGACCCGCGCCGAGTATGGATTCGCCATGCTGCCCGCGGCCGCTTCGAACGGGCTGTCGTAAAATTCAAAACCTTTGTCGAGCCCGTAGCGCCGGTCCAGAATCATACTGCCGATGAACGCCGCGGTCCGGTAACCGCTGCCCTGCAGCACCGAGGCCAGCATCACAGCGCCCGAAGGAACACCTTCTCCATTCGCCTCGACCTGGTTTTCAAACGGATAGGTCGAGGTCATCAGCGAAGTGTGCGAAGGCAGCGTCAACGGTATCTGCGTGTCGATCCGCTGATAGATCGTCCCTTTTTCGGCGAGCGCATCGATATTCGGCGTCCGCAGCTTCGTGTAACCGTATGCACTCAGATGATCGGCACGTAACGTGTCGATTGAGATCAGAATCACCGGCGTCTTATCCGCAGCTTTAGCGCCGGGCGCAAGCAGTGCAGCGGCAAGCACCGCCGCCATTGTACGCATCGGTACGCGCCGGGTCAGCAATGCGCACACGGCGGATATCCCGAAAAACCACGCGACCCACGAGAAGCCCAGCACCGACGCACGCGGCCACGGGATGTCGACCCATTCCGCTCCCCCGCTCAACGGCAGTTCACCGCGAAAGGGCCGCGACGGGCGAATTCGCCAACTCACTTCCCGCAGTCGCGGCACACGCAGGGCTGGTGTTTCCACGGCAATCTCCGGCGGTGCGCTGAGCCGAATCTCCGCATCGCTACCGCCCGGGACCCGCGCCGTCACGACGACCGATTCGCCGGCACGCAGCGGCGCGCGCCCATAAACAGCATCTCCCTGCCACACCACCAGCCCAAACAGCGGCGCGGTGATCAACACCGGAACAGCCAGTTGACCCAGCAGTCGCACATTCTCGCGCAGCAGATCCCGCTGCGCGCGCAATACCAGTCCCGGTTCGTCGAGGAACAAACGCAGCTCCATCACGTGAGCCAGAATCCGATTCACGGTTTGCCTGCTATCTGCCGGCATGAACCGCCGAAACACCATCGCCGAAACAACGCCGCACACAACGCTCAGAGGGATCAGCGTCAGCAGCGGACTCATTCGAGGTAACCCAGTCCCTTGAGTTTGCGGATCAGCTCCTCTTTCGACAACGATGCTTCGTGATTCGCCAGTTCCTTCTCGATCGCATGTTCGATAAACTCCTCCACCGAGCTGTAACCGGCATCCTCGGCCGCGCGGCGCGCGCGTTCGCAGATCGTCTTATTCAGTTTGATGGTGCTTTTCGAAAGCATGGCGTCAATCACTATGGTGTCAGAACAGGCTCTGTCCCGTCATCTGCGCCGGCCTTTCAACGCCGAACAGCGAGAGCAGCGAAACAGGCAGATCCCTGAGCCGCGGACGCTGCGCCCGCAGGACCCGCGTGCTGAACAACACCGCCGGGACTGCTTCCGGATCGATGCAGTGATCCGCAATCCACGCGTCGTCGTTGTCTTCCACCAGACCCGGAGCCGAATCACCGAGCGTTGTCTGCCAGGAGGCCCGATATCCGGCACTGTAGCCAACGATGAAATCCGGCGCGATGCTGCGATTGTCCGTCGAAGGGTGCGTTGCCGTTACGCTGGCGATCACCGCGCGCCCATCTGCCGGATCGCGAAATTCCAACAAGGTTTGCCGCACTTCCGGCCCGGCCCGCTTGTCTGAAAGATAAAGTCCGTTCAGCCCCAGCGCATGCGCCTTGGTGCTGAGGCCTCGCGAAATCAGGAACGTATTCAGGTGAACCGCCCGGTCGAACGCCGCAAAGCCGTGGTCCGACATCACCATCAACTCCGCTTCGGGCTCACGCCGCATCACTTCGCCAATGGTGGCATCCACTGCGCGATAAACCTCCAGCAACTCCGCATCGTGCCTGGCCCACAGGACGTGCGAATTCTGATCCACCGTTGAGATATAGAAGAACAATAGTCCGCCGCTGAATCGACTGAGTGCGTCTGCCAATAGCCTCCGCTCCTCCCCGAAGACAGCACGGCTTTGCGCGAGGAACTCCGCCAGGCTGAACACGCCCTGCCGCAGCGCCGCCGTATCTTCCGGAATTCCCAGCGTGGACCATCGCCCCGCACGCGCCGCCACTTCAGCCGAATAAGAAGCAGGCGTCGAGATCGGCAGCGCCGGATCCGCCGGGTCCACGTTTACCGGCGAAACGTAAATCATGAGGTGCGGGCGCAACTGTTTCACATACACACGAAACACGCCGTGCGCCGCGATCGCTCGTGTCAACAGCGGAAAGTCCGCGGTCAGCCAGCCGGACCACTCACCTTCCCGAAGAAGCGCGGTCGAACTTCCGGTTTGCACCCGCACGTATGGTTGCCGCGGATCGACGTCCACATTCAGCTCCACTGAAGCAAACGCGCGATCCCGCCGCAACGTATTTGGTGGACCTTGCAGTTTCAACACCGCGTGCCCGTCACTTACTGCGACTTTGCGAATCAGCCCGCCCGCAACGTCGCGCGAACTTTCCGCCGCATCGTCGGTGAAGTAAGTAAAAGTTCCCTGCGTACCGCGCAGATCGGGAGTACCCATTCCGGCGATTTCGCGACCTGCGCCGGACGGCGGATAGTTCGCGGGAATCCGGACAATCTGCACCGGGACGCCGCGATCTGCCAGATACTCCCAGAACGCCCGTCCTTTGCGAAGCGAAACAACACGCGGACGCGAAAGCGGCAATTGCCATCTCCCGAACGGCAGCGTGAAGCGTGGCGCAATAGTTTTATCCGTCGAAAGATACGGCTCCTGTGTAACCGGATCCCGATGCACGAAATCGAAAATGCCGTGCTCACCGGGCTCAAGGCCTGTAATGAACGTCGACCACGCCACCGGACTCTGCGGCGGATTCGTCGTTTCTAAATGCGAGTAACTTCCGCGCTCCCTCAGCGCCTTCAGATTCGGCAGTTCCGCCCAGTGGCGCTCCACAAAGCCGGGATCCATGCCGTCCACTCCGATGACTATTACTTTCCGCTCGTCGTGCCGGCCGCACGACACCAGCAGCGCCAGCGAAAGGACGCACCACCACTTAAGCCTCGGCAATGACTGGCGTGCCCTCCATCCACGCCGGGGCCGCAACGCCGAACAATCGCAACGCGGTTGGTGCCAGATCCTCAATCCCCGGATCGTCCGCAGTTACTCTCAGGTTAGAAAACAGCACGCCAGGAACGAGTGGCGGATCCACGCAATGATCCCCGCACCATGCCTTCTGGTTATCTTCGAAGATAGCCGCACTTACTCTGCCTGTAGCGGCGTCCCAGGAAGCCCGGTAACCTTCGCTGTAACCAATAATCAGATCCGGCGCAGCCTGAAGATACGGTCCGCGATAAATATCTTTCGCCCGGTAAACTGTCCGCACGGCGGTCGCCCCGGCCTCTTCATCGCGCAGTCCGCCGAGCCGCGCGACTAACTCGTCCGTTAGTGCAATTGCTTCCTCCGGGCCCACAATCCCCTGCCCTTCGCGGCCGCGCAGATTGAGATAAATCCCGGCCAGCCCGAACGTGTAGGCCCGGGTCCGGCTCCAGTCGATGCCCTCCAGATATTCGCCCGACTCCGTGCGCCCTTCTTCCAGCGTGAGATAACCTTCGCGCAGCAGCCACGCATTCAGATTCACACCGCGCCGGAATGAGCAGAATCCGTGATCGGAAAGGATGAACAGCGCCGTGTCCGCATCGGCAAACGCCAACGTCCGGCTCACGATTTCATCCATTTCACGATAGAGCGGTTCGATCACGTCCGGCCGCCCGTGGAACATGTGCTGCACGCGATCGGTCGTATCGAACACGCAGGCCACAACGCCCCGTCGCGTTTTCTCCAGCGCGCTGAAAAACATGGCCTCGCGTTCCTTGCGAATCAGCGCGGCCTGTTCCAGAAATTCGTCCGGCCCGATGGCCCCGTCGTTCAACGCGCCGGTATCTTCCGCAAGGCCCAGCGTCGAAAACGTTCCCAGCAGCTTGGCCAGATAAATCGCGTAGTAAGGCGGATGGCTGATCGGCAACGCGGGCTCTTCCGGATCGATCTGCACCGGCGTGGCATACAGCGAGAACTCGGGCTCCGTGCCGGTCAGCAGAAACCGCACGATGCCCCGCGCGCGGCCGAAGCGCAGACGGATCCACGGCGTATACACACCAGCCTTCAGCGCAAACGCCTGCCCCTGAATTTCCAGCTTCCCGTCGCAAACGCGGAACGGCACCGAACTCCGCTCCGGCCCCGCCAGCGAACCCGTCGGCATCGTGAAGCGGGAATGCGTCCCCTGCGTTCCCTGCAGGTCCGGCGTACACATGGCCGAAAGTTCCAGCCCGTTAAAAGCTTCGGGCGGAAACGTCACCGGCACCCGCAGGATGGTGCTGCGCACAGCGTGCCGGCCCAGAATCTTCCAGAACGGCTCGCTCTTGCGGCGCATCTCCACCGACGCGCTGGAGAGCGGCAAACTCCACCGGCCGATCCGCCAGACCCTCGCTGCAGGCCAAACCTTTGCGGGCCACACCTTGGCAGGCCACACCTTGGCAGGCCACACCTTGGCCGACGACAACTCGGGCGCGTAACTGCGCAGATCGCGATTCAGAAAATCGAAGATGTTGTGTTTCGCCGGATTGACGCCCGTGGCGAACGTCGACCACGCGACGGGCGAAAGCGCCGGAAACGTTGTCCGCAGCCGGCGGTAAGATCCCTGCTCCCGCAGCCGCGAGAAGTTCGGCAGCTTGCCCTCGGCCATCATCTTTTCCGCGATCGCCGGATCCATGCCGTCGAACCCCAGAAATATCGCTTTCTTGTAGCGCCCAGCGCGCGGCCGGCGCAGCCACGAAAGCACCATGCGAAAAGGCCAGACCACTGCCGACGCAAGGCCCGCCAGAATCGCCAGAAACAGCGACAGAAAGCTGCCGAGAAACGCAAAGCCCGCGCCGGGCCCGAAATACGCTGGCAGCACTGCCAACGTGACCGGCCCGAAAGTCACCGCAGCAGTCCTTCCACGAAGGGAACCTCCAGCACCTTCTCGTGCTGAATGGGCCCGTGGCCGAAGTAGCCGTCTTCGCCGAACAGTTCGCCGTGGTCGGAAGTGATCGTGATGTAAGTATTCTTCGGCGCCAGTTCGAACAACTCTGCCACCACGCCATCCAGATATCGCACCGCATCGATTTGACGCCCGCGCAACTCAGCCAGTTTCTTCGCGCTGAACGTGCCTCGCTTCGCAGGCGGCAGCTTTCCGCCCACCACCAGATCGTCCAGATGCCGGAACACACCATGCACGCCGCTGACAACAGGCCAGGCATTCGGCGGCTCATCCGGCAACGCATACGGATAGTGCGTTTCCCCCACGTTGAGCAGCCAGAACGTGGGAGCCTCCTCGCTGAATTTCAGCTTCGGCAGCATGGCCCGCATGTCGTTGTGGCGGTCCATCAACTCCCACGAATCGAACCCGGTATTCAGCAGCGTGGCCGGATTCAGCACCGGCATGGATACCAGCGCGCGCGTCCCGTAACCCAGCTTGCGCAGCAGCACCGGCAGGTACAGGCGCGGCAGAAACGATTTGAATTCGAGGTTCCGCACCCCCAGCCGCTCATTGAACCTGAGAAATTCGCGACGGTAGTATTCCGTGGGAAAAATATTCCGCGGACTTGTGTGCGGCATCAGCCCCATCAGCAGGTTGTAGTGCGACGGCGCGGTCCACGACGCCCACGACCACCGCTTCTCCACGCGCCCCAGCCGTCGCATCGCCTTCGGCCGCGCCGCCACGAAAGAATCGTAGCGGCAGCTGTCGAAAACGATGAGGATGTAATTGTTCGGCTGGCTCGTCATCAAAATCCGCGCGGAGGCGTTTCGCCGGGCTATCGCTCTAATCTACGCGATTCCCTGCCCCGCGACAACGCGGGTACAGCCACACGGGTAAAGCCTCACGGATAAAGCCACGCAGATCCAGCCACGCAGGCGAGCCGCGCGAACCCAGCCACGCGCTGCGAAAGAATCCACAGCGCCTCGGCTTCGGCTGTTCGAGCCGGCTATTTTGATTTGTGCGGGTGAAAATGGTCGGGGCGAGAGGATTCGAACCTCCGGCCTCCTGGACCCGAACCAGGCGCTCTACCAGGCTGAGCCACGCCCCGAATTTTCTATTCTACATCACCGCTGTGCGTAACTGTTGAGTAACATCAAAACGTGACCTTGCGCGAGCTTCCGTCGGTGCATGAAGTGCTGGAATCGCTGAGCCCGAAAGCCCGGCAAATACCGCATGAAATCGTGGTCCGGACGATTCGCGCGGCGCTCGGCCGCGCCCGCGATCAACTGCGCGGCGGCACGGAGACGCCCGCGCCGGTCGCCGCCGCGGTGGAGGCTTCTCTCGCCGCTCTCGCGCGCCCCTCGCTGCGGCCGGTAATCAACGCAACCGGCGTCGTGCTCCACACCAATCTCGGCCGCGCTCCGCTCGGCGAACTTGCCGCGCATCCCGGCTACACCAATCTGGAGTACGATCTCGCCACCGGCAGGCGCGGCAGGCGCGACGTCCACGCGGGCCGTCTGCTCGAAGCCATTCTCGGCCGCCCCGCCATCGCGGTGAACAACAATGCCGCCGCCCTGTTCCTCATCCTGAACGAACTGGCGGCGGGCGGCGAGGCCGTGGTCTCCCGCGGCGAGCTGATCGAAATCGGCGACGGCTTTCGCATCCCCGAAATCATGCAGCGTTCCGGCGCCCTGCTTCGCGAAATCGGCACCACCAACCGGACCAACATCGACGATTACCGCGACGCCATCACCGACCGCACCCGCGTCCTGCTGCGCGTCCATCCCGCCAACTTCCGCATGACCGGCTTCACCGCGCGCGCCGAACTGGCCGAACTGGTGGCCCTCGGCCGGGAGCGCGGCATTCCGGTTTACGAAGACCTCGGCAGCGGATGTCTGGTCGATCTGCGCGAATTCGGCATTCGCGAACCTCTGGTGCAGGACAGCCTTGCGGCGGGAGCCAGCCTCGTTTCCTTCAGCGGCGACAAACTGCTCGGCGGCCCGCAGGCCGGAATCGTCGCCGGCGACCCGGAGCTTGTGGCGCGAGTCCGCCGCAATCCGCTGTTCCGCGCGCTGCGGCAGGACAAGCTGTTTTATCAGGCGATGGAAACCACGCTGCGCCACATCGTGCTGGGTGACCTCGATGCAATTCCCGCCCTGCGCATGATCCGCCTGAGCGCCGCGGAGATCAAACATCGCGCCGAAACGCTGGCGGCGCGCATCGGCGCCCTCGCACGGGTTCAGGCGGGCGAATCGCTGATCGGCGGCGGTTCCGCGCCGGACGTCACCCTGCCCACATGGCTGGTTGTAATGGAAACGAAGAATGCGGCCGCCGACGAGGCCCGGCTGCGCGCGTGCGATCCCCCGGTGATCGCGCGCATTGAAAACGACTGCATCGCCATCGACCTGCGAACGGTGCCGCCGGAACAGGAAGCGCCGCTGCTTGCGGCGCTCGTCGGGAAACCGGCTGGCCTCGAATCGCGCGATGAAGCTACGCGCGTTCCTGATACGTCCCTTCGGACGTGTTGATGCGGATCTTCTCGCCTTCGTTGATGAACGGCGGCACCTGCACCACGAGGCCCGTCTCCATCTTCGCCGGCTTGGTCACGTTGGAAACCGTGGCGCCCTTCAGTCCCGGCTCCGTCTCCACCACCGTCATATCCACGGTCGGCGGCAGTTCCACACCGATCGGCTTGTCTTCGTAAAACTCCACCGTGACTTTGAGCTGCGGAATCAGATACTCCGTCGCATCGCCGAGCAGTTCCTTGGTCAGGTGCATCTGCTCGTAATTCTCGGTGTTCATGAAGTAGTAGTATTCGCCGTCATCGTACAAATACTCCATGTCCTTCTGTTCGAGGATGGCCTTTTCGACCTTGTCGTCCGTCGAAAAGCGGTGCTCGTTCATGGAGCCGTTGCGGAGGCTGCGCATACGCACCTGAACGAAGCCGCGGAGGTTGCCCGGCGTCCGGTGAGTCATGGTGAAGATGGAATAGAGCTCGTTGTTGAACTTAATCACCATTCCGGGGCGCAGTTGTGTTGCGGAAAGCATTCGTGTTGAAAACTCCAGACTTTATAGGGTTGGAATTGCTTATTATATCAGGGGCTTGACGCGGTCTGCCGCGCCGGAAACCGTGCCGCCCGAAGCCTCCGGCCGCTCCGCCGCCAGATACCCGATGCACAGGATCGCCAGAAACATGGTCAGCACTTCGGTGTCTCCCAGATTCAGTTCAAACACCCCGCTCACCATCGTCCCGATCACGCACGCCGCAGCGCCATGCAGAATGAAGCGCCGCTCGGACCGCCCCGGCGGCAGTCTCCCCAGCGCCCGCCGGAAGTCGTTCAGCGCCATCAGCAGCGCCGCCGTCAGGAACAATGCCGCCGGAATGCCCCGCTCCGCCGCATAGTGAATATAGATGTTGTGCAGGTGCCCGTACCAGCCCTCCGGCAGCGGCCTCGCAATGTCGGCCGGCACGTAGGAATCGAAGACTTCCCGCTTCGCGATGATCTCCGGCCCCACGCCCAGCACCGGATGCGCCTGAATCATCTGCCATCCCGTCCGCCAGCACACGATGCGGTGCTCGTTGGAATCGGTCTGTTTGGTCGGCCGCACAATTGAAACCGCCCGTTGCTGCACGGCCGCCGGTGCCACCGCCAGACCGATCGCCAGCGCCACCGGCATCGCCAGCGCCGCCCACGTTCTCCACGCCCACAGCAGATAAAATCCGGCAACCACGGCGGCAATCCAGATGGAACGCGTATCGCTGAGCACCAGCGCCAGCCCCACTACCGCCGCGCACGGCAGCCCGATCCACAGCCTCTTCTTCACATCCGGCGCAAACAGCAGGAAGGCCGCCACCAGCAGCAGCACATAAAGCTCCTGGCCGGAAAACGTCATCCAGTGGCTCATGAAGCCGCGAATCCGGTCCGCAATATAGAACTGATAGAAGTTCACATGCGCCGCCCGCGCCCCCGCCACGTCCGCCGCGAACTGCACCAGCCCTCGGCCGGCCGTCACGGACCCGACCCCGATCCACGCCAGAATCAGCCACCGCGCCTCCGCCACCGTCCGGACCGCCGAGTAAACGATCAGCAGCATGAGGAACACGAACATCTTCCGCACCTGCGGCATTCCGGCCCCCGGATCCGGCGAAAACCCCAGCGACACCAGCGTCCAGCCGAGAAACAGCCCGATCGGCAGCGCCACGCGCGGCCAGCGCAGCGGCAGCCCCGAAAGCAGCAGCGCCGTCACCGCCAGCGCCAGCAAAATCTGCGACACCGCAATGGAAATGAGGATACTGATGGCGGCGGCCAGTGCCAGCCACAGGCTCAGTCGGCGCAGGAACGGTGGAGGGACCAACCCTCTAGTATCTCTCGCAATTCCGGCCTGGCGTCCAACTCCCTCTTCACCATTGCCCCCTTCCACGGTGTACGATTGAGTTGAACGCATGAAGCTGCTCGAAGCGCTGCCTCCGGGGGATCGGGATCGTGAATTAGCGCTCTCTCTGGACCCTGCCCGTCTTCCGGCTCACATCGCCATCATCATGGATGGCAATGGGCGCTGGGCACAACGCCGCGGCCTGCCCCGCATCGCAGGCCATAAGGTCGGAGTGTCAACGGTTCGCAACGTGGTCGAAGACTGCGTGCAACTCGGCATTCCCGCCCTGACGCTCTACGCCTTCTCGGCGGAAAACTGGAAACGCCCGCGCACCGAAGTCGAACTGCTGTGGCGGCTGCTCCGCTACTACCTGCGCCGCGAAATCGACGACCTGCAGCGCAACAACATCCGCCTGCAGTCCATCGGCCGCACCGAAGCGCTGCCGGACCGCGTTTACGAAGAGCTCCGCGACGTGGAGCGCGCCACCGCCCATAACACCGGCATGCGCCTCACGCTCGCCATCAACTACAGCGCCCGCCACGAACTGGTGGACGCGGTGAATTCGCTGATCGACGAAGCCCGCATCGCCGGCAAACTGGCCGATCTCGCCGTCACCGAAAACATGATCTCGCGGCGTCTCTACACCGCGGACCTGCCCGAACCCGACCTTCTGATCCGCACCTCCGGCGAAATGCGCGTCAGCAATTTCCTCTTGTGGCAGATCGCCTACGCCGAGCTTTATGTGACCGAAACGCTCTGGCCGGATTTCAACCGTACCGAACTGCTGAAGGCCATCGTCGACTTCCAGAAGCGCGAGCGCCGCTTCGGCGGCATTGGAGCGGCCGAGCCCGCTGAATCCGCCGCCGACGTCATCCCGCCCGAAGCGCTTCCCGGCGACGAGTTCGAAACAGAGGAGATCGCAGTCTCCTCGCAATGACGCGGCTTCTCACGGCGCTCGTCCTGGTTCCGGTCGGCATCTACACCGCACTTTTCGCGCCCTGGTGGCTCTTCCTCGCCGTCACGGTGCTGATCGCGCTGCAGTGCTTCCGCGAATACGCCCACATTACACAGTCGTTCGCCCCGCTCGGCTATGCGGCGGGAGTTCTCCTCCTGATAGCCCCGCAGCGTGAGTGGACCCTGCTCGTCATCCTCACCTGTCTCGGCGCCATGTGCGTTCCGCTCACCGCGCCGGATCTGGAACGCGGCGTGGCCCGGGCCGCCGCCCTCGTCATGGGCATCCTCTATGTTTTCGGCGCGTGGAAATCGGCGATCCTCCTGCACGACAGCGCCGCCACTCCCGCCGCGCTTGGCGCACAAACCGGCCACCACTGGCTCCTGTTCGCCCTGAGCGTCAACTGGATTGGCGACACCGCGGCCTACTACGCCGGACGCAGATTCGGCCGTCACAAGCTGGCGCCCGTCGTCAGCCCCGGGAAGACGTGGGAAGGCGCGGCCGCCTCGGCGGCTTCCGGCATCATCTTCGGCGCGGTGTATCTCACTTTCGCGATCCCCGGCACCCCGGTCGCCCTCGCGGCGCTCTTCGGCCTCGTGGCCAACGCCGCCGGCCAGCTGGGCGACCTCGCCGAATCCGCCATCAAGCGCGGCGCCGGCGTCAAGGACAGCGGCGGACTCCTGCCCGGCCACGGCGGCGCGCTCGACCGCGTCGACAGCACCATGTTTTCCGTACCCGTGGTTTACGCGCTCGTCACCCTTTTGCGCTGATTTTCCATCCCCGCGCCCCGCGCGCGCATCCAACCTGGTGTGCGCCCGCAGATTTTCGAACGCCGCCTTCGCCTTCCCGCCTCCGCCGCCCAGGTCTTCGCCTGGCACGAACGTCCCGAATGCCTGCGCGATCTGATCCCGCCCGGCGACCCGGTTCGCGTCCTCGAAGCCACCGGCGGCATTCGCGACGGTGCCCGCGTCGTCCTCGAAATCGGCATCTTCCCGTTCCGCATGAAATGGATCGCCCTCCACAGCGCCTACGTCGCCGGCCATCGGTTCCGCGATGAACAGATCAGCGGCCCCTTCCGCCGCTGGGTCCACACCCACACGTTTATCGACGACGGCCCCGGCGCCAGCTGGCTCATCGACCGCGTGGAGTACGAGCTTCCCTTCGGCCTCCTCGGAGCGCTGTTCGGCGGCTGGCTCGCCCGCCGAAAAATCGAAGCCATGTTCGCCTGGCGTCACGCAAAAACTCTGCAGGCGATCGCCGCCAAAGGCTAAACTGATAGCCACATGAGATCCCGCCTGGCCGGTCTCGCGCTCCTGCTCGCCGCATGGCCCGCCGCCGTTCATCCGGCCGCCGACGAATCCATCCGCGGCTTCGACCCCGCCTCCCAGGCCGACGAAATCCGCTGGGAAAATGAGGCCCGCGCCATCCCCGAAGCCGCCCGCATCGGCGAATTCATCCGCCGCTACTCCTCGCGCGCCCACCTTGCCGGCACGCCCGCCTCGAAGCAGACCGCCGAAGACATCCTCGCCCAGCTCAAAGAAATCGGCCTCACCGCGCACATCGAACAGTTCGAATCCCTCCTGCCCGTCCCGAAACAGCGCGTGCTGGAGATGACCGCGCCCGTGCACCTCCGGCTGAAGCTGGAAGAGCCCGTCCTCGCCGCGGACAAGAACTCCGCCGACCCCGGCATGGTCGCCTCCTACAACGCCTACTCCGGCGACGGCGACGTCACCGCCGATCTTGTGTACGTCAACTACGGCCTGCCCGAAGACTACGCCACCCTCGCGCGCCAAGGCATCGCCGTCCAAGGCAAAATCGTTCTCGCCCGCTACGGCCGCAGCTTCCGCGGCACCAAAGCCAAGGTCGCCCACGAACAGGGCGCAGCCGGCTGCATCATCTACTCCGATCCCCGCGACGACGGCTACTTCCAGGGCGACGCCTACCCCAAAGGCCCCTGGCGTCCCGGCGACGGCATCCAGCGCGGCAGCATCCTCGATCTCCCCGTCTACCCCGGCGATCCCCTCTCGCCCGGCTGGGCCTCCGAACCCGGCTCGAAGCGTCTCACCATCGAAGAGGCGCAAACCATCTCGAAGATCCCCGTCCTCCCCATCTCGGCCAACGATGCCCGGCTGCTGCTCGCAAAGCTGGAAGGCCCGGTCGCGCCCGAAGCCTGGCGCGGCGCGCTTCCGCTCACCTATCACCTCGGCCCCGGCGGCACCAAAGTCCATCTGAAAATCGAGATGGATAACTCCACTAAACCGCTCTGGAACGTCATCGCCGTCATCCCCGGCTCCGACTTCCCCGACCAGTGGATTCTCGACGGCAATCACCACGACGCCTGGGTGCACGGCGCATCCGACCCGCTTTCCGGCGCCGGGCCGCTCATGGAGACCGCCCGCGCCCTCGCCGCCCTCACGCGCAAAGGCTGGAAGCCCCGCCGCACCATCGTGCTGGCCTTCTGGGATGGCGAAGAGTTCGGGCTCGTCGGTTCCACCGAATACGCCGAAAAGCACGCCGACGAACTCACGCGGAAACTCGTCGCCTACCTCAACGCCGATTCCAACGGCAAGGGCGCCTTCATGGCGGGCGGCTCCCACAGCATGGAACGCTTCGTCGAAGAGATTCTGCGCGACGTGAAGGAACCCGTCACCGGCAAATCTCTCCTCGAGGCCCGCGGCAACACTGCCGGCCAATTCCGCCTCAACCCGCTCGGTTCCGGCTCCGACTACACCCCGTTCCTCCAGCACCTCGGCATCGCCAGCCTCGACCTCCGCTTCGTCGGCAACGATAACGGCGTCTACCACTCCATCTACGACGACTACGCCTGGCTCTCCCGCTTCGGCGACCCCGGCTTCCTCTACGGCCGCACCCTCTCGCAGGTCCACCTCACCGCCCTCCTGCGGCTTGCCGATGCCCCGCTGCTGCCCTTCGAATTCAGCCGCCTGAGCGCCACCGTCGCGCGCTATCTCGATGAGATCGATAAGCTCGCCGACCCCGCCCTCGCCCCGGGCCTCGCCAGCCTGCATGAAGTAGCCCGGAAGCTGAGCCAGACATCCACCGGCGTCGAATCGGCCTGGGTCAAGGCCCTTTCCGGCGCGCCCTCCGCCGGACCGGCACAGCTTGCCGAACTCAACCAGGCCCTGTTCGGCGCCGAACGGCTCCTCGCTTCCGACCCCGGCCTTCCCGGCCGGCCCTGGTACCGCCATCGCCTCTACGCGCCGGGCCGCTACACCGGCTACGAAGCCAAAACGCTCCCCGGCCTGCGTGAAGCGGTAGAGTCAAAGAACAACGAAGAAGCCCGCCAGGAGGCGGCGGCTCTGGCGCAGGTCCTGAACGCGCTCGCCGCCGAACTGGCACGAATCCAAAAACTGCTTGAGGCTTTACAGAATGCCGGGTGAACTGTGATCGATACCCCCTGGGGTCCCATAAAAGTCGCGGACGCGCACGTCCATTTCTTCTCGCCGCCCTTTTTCAGGTCGCTGGCCGAGCAGAAAAAGAACGCCGATGTCGGCGAACTGCTGGGCTTTGAAGTTCCCGCCACCGCCGAAGCTCTCGCCGAGCGCTGGCACGCCGAACTGGACATGCGCCAGGTCGGCAGCGCCATGCTGATTGCCAGCGTCCCCGGCGACGTCGAATCGGTCGGCACGGCCGTCGACCTCTATCCGGAGCGCTTCCACTCAGTCGTCATGGTGAACCCCGTGCTGGCCGGGTCCGACCTGCGCTGCGCCACCGCCCTGGCGGAAGGTCAGATCCACGGCGTCTTCCTCTTCCCGGCCATGCACCATTACTCGATGCATGACGTGAAGGTCCACTCCCTGCTCTCCATCGTGGCCGGCAACGGCGGCGGCATCGTGTACGTTCATTGCGGCATGCTGACGCTCGGCTTCCGGAAGAAGCTCGGCCTGCCGTCCCTGTTCGACATGCAGTACTCCAACCCCGCCGACCTGCACGCCGCCGCCCTCGCCTTCCCCCATTTGCCGTTCGTCATTCCCCACTTCGGCGCCGGCTACTTCCGCGAAGCGCTGCTCGTCGCCGCCCAGTGTCCCAACGTTTACTTCGATACCTCCGGCAGCCACAGCTGGATGAAGTGCGATCCCCACCCGCTCGATCTGCCCGGCGTCTTCCGCAAAGCGCTCGATGTCGTCGGCCCCGAACGCCTTCTGTTCGGCACCGACTCCTCCTGGTTCCCCCGCGGCTGGGTGCGAGACGTCTTCGACCGCCAGGTGCTGGCGCTCTCGGAAATCGGCGTGAGCGCCGAATCGGCGCGCGCCATCTTCGGCGGCAATCTCCGCCGCCTCATGGCGCCGAAGTCAAAATAGCTGAGAATTCGCCGCCTTCGCCGCACTAGCCACGTGAGGGCCGCGATTTTTTGACTCTTCCTTTTTTCCGCCTCCGGGCAGCCAATGGCGCGCCGCTGGCGGAGCGTTCTGGCCAGACCGGCAGAACGCTGATTTCAGGCGCCTGGCGCGCCGTGAAATTCGGCGCCGCGCAGATCGACAGAGAGAAAATCGATGCCGCCGCCGGCATCCCGCACCTGACCGTCGACCGTCCACCCCAGGCCCGCCGCGGGCCGCAACCGTTGTCCTTCCCCCTGCCGATGCCGCCCAAAGTCGCGGTCATCGAAGCCCGCTTCGCCCCGGCCAAAAATCAGCGTTGGTTCGACCGTCACGACGGCAGCTGGCGCGCCTGGCAGCCCGACGCCCTGGTCGTCCCCCTCTCGCTCGGTTTGCTGATGGCCGACCGCAAACGCTGCGGACTCGCCGACCTGCCCGATCTCACCGTCGCGCTGGTTGCGCTGAGCTCGCTCGCCGACGGCCCCATGGATGAACGGCAGCGCGGGCGTCTCTGGCGCGCCTTTCAGGTGCCCGTCTTCGAACAGCTGCAGGATCGCGATGGCAGCATCGTCGCCCGCGAATGCGAAGTGCGCCACGGCCTGCATCTGGACCCGGACGCCGTCGCCGATGTGCGCGCCGGAGAACTGCGGCTGCGCAACGAACCAACCGGAATCGCCGGAGACATCGTCTACGGCTGCTGCGAGTGCGGCGCCGAATCGCCGCGACTCACGAGGCTTGCGCCGCTCCGAATGGCCGTCGGCGCGGCCCGCTGAGCAGGCCCGCGCGCTGCTCCCCGTCAGGGGCGCCGGTATCCGCCGGTCAGCTCGCTCGCCTTCTCCACCCCAAGCTCCGGCAGCAGCGCCTCCAGTTCGGCGGCAATCCGCACCGGCGCATTCGGATCCCAGAAGGTCGCCGTCCCCACTTCCACCAGCGACGCCCCGGCCAGCAGGAACTCCGCCGCGTCCTCGCCCGTGTGGATGCCGCCGATGCCGATCACCGGTATCTTCACCGCCCCCGCCGCCTGATGCACCATCCGCAGCGCGATCGGCTTAATCGCCGGCCCCGATAAGCCCCCGTAGCCAGCGCCAATCCGCGGCCCGCGCGTCCGCACATCGATCGCCAGCCCGATGAACGTATTGATGAGCGATATCGCATCCGCCCCGCTCTGTTCCGCCACGCGGGCGAACGGCTCAATGGCCGCCACGTTGGGCGAGAGCTTCACGATCACCGGCCTCGCCGCCGCCGCCTTCACCTCCGCCACCAGCGCGCCGAGCGCCGCTTCGTCCACCCCGAACGCAATCCCGCCGTGCTTCGTATTGGGGCACGAAACGTTCAGCTCATAAGCGGCCAGCCCCGGCGCGTCATTCAGCACCCGCACCACTTCCACATAATCTTCCGCCGCGTAGCCGAAGACGTTGGCGATCACCGGCACGCCGAACCGCGCCAGCTGCGGCAGCTTCTCCGCCACGAAGGCCCGCACCCCCACGTTCTGGAGCCCCACCGAATTCATCATCCCGGCCCGCGCCTCCCACAGCCGGGGCGCCGGATTGCCCGCAATCGGCTCCCGCGACAGGCCTTTCACCACAATGCCGCCCATGGCGTTCAGGTCCGCCAGCGCTTCAAACTCAATCCCGTAGCCGAATGTGCCGGATGCGGCGAGCACCGGATTGCGGAACGCAATCCCGCAAACCATGCTGGCAAGTGAACTCATGGGCAGACCGTTTCCTTCCCTGCTCCGGTGAAATATTTCTGCGAAAAAAGCGTAACGTAAGATTTGCCGTGATAGACTAATCCGTTTAGCGCGGTACCCCGTTGGCAGTACTCACGCATGATGACGGAAACTGGCATTCTCGGCGTAAAGAGTTGGCGGCAGCGTAAAGGCATCAGCCTTGAGTCTATAGCCGCGTCCACCAAGCTCGGCGTACGGCAGCTGGAGGCCATTGAAGCGGGCGATTTCAAACGTCTGCCGGGCGGCATCTACAACACCAATTACATCAAACAGTATGCGCGCGCCATCGGATTCGAGGAATCGGACCTGCTCGCCTTTTATCACGACGCCGTCAATCCGCCCGCCGCGCAGGCCGGACGCACCGCGCAGCGCACCACGCCGCGCATGACGAACCCGCTGTTCCAGCACTGATTTCCAGCCAGCACTGATTTCCAGCCGGCAATGATTTCCAGCCGGCAATGATTTCCAGCCGGCACTGACTTCCCTCCCGCCCGCTCAGTACTCCACCCGCCGCACCACGCCGGAACTGTTCCCAATGGCCGTCAGCGGCGGAGCGAATTCCACCGCCACCGGAACCGGTTTCATCGGACCGCATTTCAACGTCAGTTGTCCGCCATGCGCCGGCATCAGTTCCACCGCCGCCGACATCGGCAGATCGAAGCCCGCTACTTTATTGCCGGCCAATTGCACCTGCAGTCGCGCCCCGGTTGTCCCGCAGTCGACGCCCATCGCCATCCCCGCCACCGCGGCCCGCTTTTCGCCCTTCCGCACCGCCGCCTCCGGCTTCGCCCGCGCTTCCAGAAATGCGGCCGTCTGCGCCGCGCGCTTCAGCTCAACCTCCGACTTCGCCCACTTCCGGCACGTCGCCAGATGCGCCCGCGCCGCTTCGAAGTCGCCCGTCTGCACGTAGGAAGTTGCCAGCCCGCAGAACACCGCCGTCGCCATTTCCGGCCGGATCTCGTCGATCGCCAGAAACGTCCGGATCGCGTCGTCGAACCGGCGCAGATCCATCCGCATCAGCCCCAGCGGCACCTCGGCATCCACAAAGCCCGGCTTCACCCGGACGGCTCGCTCCAATACCGTCACAGCCTTCGCCAGCTGCCCTTTGCGCTGCTCCAGTTGCGCCAGTTCCAGACACATGTACGGATCCTGCTGGCCCTCGTCAAAGGCCGTCTCGTATTCGGTGCGCTCGGCCTCCTCGTCCTTGCGCGCCTTCGCCAGATCGCCCCGCGCCCGCGCCACCCCGGCCCGCCCCGGATTGTCCCGCTCCAGCGCCTCCAGCGCCTCCAGCGCCGCCCGTGCCTCGGTCTGCCTGCCCGTCATCGTCAGCAGATCCGCCTCGATCAGGCCGATCTCGAGGTCCGGCACCGCGCTCTGCTGCGGCTCCTCGCGGAACTTATCGGCCCGCGACTCGTACACCCGCCCCACCAGCTTCTTCCGTTTGAAATAGTTCTGCAGCTCCAGAAAGATCTGCGCCGTACTGCGCCCCCACGCCGCCTGCAGCGCCTCCGCCATCGTGCGCCCCGCATTCAGCTGATAAACAAATTTCGGAAAGTTCGCCTGATACTCCGGCGCCAGATACAGCATGTGTACCAGCGCCCAGCTCTCGGCATAAAATATCCCGGCCCGCGCCGATTCGTTATAGATCGGCGAAGCGCTTCCCACCGTTGCCAGCGTGTCCAGATCCAGCCACGCGCCCTTCGAAAGCGCCTCCACCCGGTCCGGAATCAGATCCCCCACCGCCGTTTCCCTGCCCATCGGCCGCAGCGTTGAATACACGTCCGCCCAGCCCTCGTTGAGCCACACCGGCAGCTTCAGTCCGCTGTGGCGCAGAATGAGGTGCATGTACTCATGCATCACGATGCCGAAATTATCCTGCGATTCCGGCCCCAGCACGATGTAATCCCGGTGCCCGCCGCTCGTGAAAAACGCCGTCGAGATCCGGTTCGGACTGTACCGCTGAAACTCCTCCGCGGTGCGGAAATCCACAATCCGCAGCGGCATTTCCGAAATCTGCCGCACCGGCGAAGCTTTCTGAAAGAAGCTCCGTACTTCTTCGAGCCGCGCCAGCAGTTCTTTCGCCTGCTTCGGCGCCGCCGTCGTGTAGAGATCGAGTTCCGGCGCGCTCACCCGGATCCATGGCTCGGCCGCCGCCGCCCCGCCGCAGCAAAACAGCGCGGCAAACGCCGTCAGCACGATTCCCGATCCTCGCCGGCTCACTGCCTTGATCATAGCCCGCGTTCGATCCGCCAACCCGGCTTCTTTCTGCGTGCCCGGCTTCTGTGTGCCCGGCTTCTGTGTGCCCGGCTTCTGTGTGCCCGGCTTCTGTGTGCCCGGCTTCTGTGTGCCCGGGCTCAACCCGCCGGTTTCAGCCCGCCGGTTTCAGCCCACCGGCTTCAGCCGCGCCCAAAGACGCGCTCGAAAATCGCCCCCACGTGCTTCAGCTGCCGTTCGAGCGAAAACGTTTCCTGCAGCTTCTCGGGGCTCACCAGCTTCCCGATCTCCGGGTCCGCCTCGATCGCCGCGCGGAAGTCTCCCTCGGTGTCCCAGGCGTGCATCGCATGCGCCTGCACCACCCGGTACGCATCCTCGCGCAGCATCCCCGCCGACGCCAGATCCAGCAACAGCTGGCCGGAGAACACCAGGCCCTTCGTCAGGTCCACGTTGCGCCGCATCCGCTCCGGATAAACGAACATCCGGTCCACCAGGCTCGTCGTCTTGTCCAGCAGATAGTCCGCCAGAATCGTCGAATCCGGCAGAATCACGCGCTCCACCGAGGAGTGCGAAATGTCCCGCTCATGCCACAGCGCAATGTCTTCGAACGCCGCCTGCACGTTCGCCCGCACCACGCGCGCCAGCCCGCAGATCTGCTCGCTCACAATCGGATTCTTCTTGTGCGGCATCGCCGACGAGCCCTTCTGCCCCTTGGCGAAGTACTCGCTCGCCTCCCGCACCTCGGTCCGCTGCAGATGCCGCACTTCCAGCGCAATCTTCTCAAGGCCCGCCGTCAGACTCGCCAGCGACGCCACGAAGTACGCATGCCGGTCCCGCTGAATCACCTGCGACGCCACCGGCGCCGGCCGCAGCCCCAGCCGCGCGCAGATCTTCTCTTCCACGTCCGGCCCGATGTGGGCAAACGTCCCCACCGCGCCCGAAATCTTGCCCACCAGCAGATCGTCCGCCGCCGCCTCAATCCGCTTCTGATTCCGCCCGGCTTCTTCGTACCAGATCGCCAGCTTCAGCCCGAACGTAATCGGCTCGGCATGAATCCCGTGCGTGCGCCCGATCTGCACCGCGTCTTTAAACTCGAACGCGCGCCGCTTCAGCACCTCGCGCAGCTTCGCCACGCCTTCCAGCACGATCTTCGCCGCCTGCCGCAGCTGCAGCGCCTGCGCCGTGTCCACCACGTCGTTCGACGTCATGCCGTAGTGGAACCACCGCGACGCCTCCGGATGCCCGGCCGCCGCCATCGCTTCCGCCACCGCCGTGGTAAACGCAATCACATCGTGCCGCGTCTCGGCTTCAATCTCAAAGATGCGCGGCACGCTGAAGCCCGCATGCTGCCGCAGCAGCCTCGCGTCTTCGCGCGGCACCACGCCCAGCTCGGCCAGTGTTTCGCTCGCCGCCAGTTCCACTTCCAGCCACTGCCGGAATCTGTTCTCGTCGCTCCAGACCGCGCCCATCGCGGCCCGTGTATATCGGGGAATCAATACGTGAAAACCTCAGTCCGTGCGTTTTGTTGCGCAATGATCAGCTTCGGCTCCATGCCGCGCCGCTCCAGCGCCTGCGCCGCGCCCATCCGGACAATCTCCGGATGATTGTTCTGCTCGCTCAAATGTCCTAAAACCAGCTGCTGTACATCGACGTCCAGATCCGTCTGCAGATAGTCGAACGTATTCGCATTCGATAAATGCCCGTTGCGGCTCATCACCCGCTGCTTCACGCTCCACGGATACGGCCCCACCCGCAGCATGTCCAGATCGTGGTTCGATTCGAGCAGCAGCACCTGCACCTGCCGCAAATGCACCCGGATCGAATCCGGCATGTACCCCAGATCGGTCGCAATCCCGATCTTGATTCCCTCCGCCCGCAGACAGAATCCCACCGGATCCACCGCGTCGTGCGGAATCGTGAAACTCTCCACCCCCACATCGCCCACCGTCCAGCCCGACCCGGCCTGAAACGCTTCCACCGGAACCTCTTCCATCGGCTTGCCGTCCGCCCCGGACCAGTCCAGCTGCGGCGCCGTCAGCTTCGAAACAAAAATCCGCAGCGGTTTCGCGCCCTTCTTCTTCGCCCGCGCCCGCACCAGCCGCGCCAGTCCCGCTATATGATCCGAATGTTCGTGGGTGATGAGGACCGCATCCAGATCGTCAGGCGTTTCGCCAATCTCCGCCAGCCGCTTAGTCAGTTCGCGCACGCTCAGACCCGCGTCAATCAGCACACGCGTCTTCGACGTTGCCAGGAACGACGAATTGCCCGAACTCCCGCTGGCCAGCACGCAGAAACGGACGATGACAATTTCCTCTCGATTTGTTTTAACACGAAACGGGAGTGCGAACCGAAGCCCGCACTCCCGCAAAAAGTACCGGCGCTGAAAAACTACGCCGCCATCTTGGCTTTAATGACGTCGACCAGTTCCTTCACCGCCGCGGCGCTCTTGTGCAGCGCGGCCGTTTCCGAATCGGTCAGCTTCAGTTCGTAGACCTTCTCGATGCCGTTCGCGCCCAGCTTGCAGGGCACGCCGACAAACAGACCGTTGATGCCGTATTCGCCTTCCAGATACGCGGCGCACGGCAGAACTTTCTTCTTGTCGCGCAGAATCGATTCCGCCATCTCGACAGCCGAAGCCGACGGAGCATAATACGCGCTGCCCGTCTTCAGATACTTCACGATCTCCGCGCCGCCGTTGGCCGTGCGCGAAACGATCTCGGCGAGCCGTGCTTCCGGAATCAGTTCCGTCAGCGGGATACCGGCCACGTTCGAAAGACGCACCAGCGGCACCATCGTGTCGCCATGGCCGCCCATCACCACCGCCGTCACGTTCTCCACCGAAACATTCAGTTCCTGCGCGATGAACGTGCGGAAACGCGCCGAATCCAGCACGCCGGCCATACCGATCACGCGGTTCTTCGGGAACTTCGACACCATGTGCGCAACCTGCGCCATCGCATCCAGCGGATTGGTCACCACAATGATGATCGCGTTCGGCGAAGCCGCCACCGTCTGTTCGGTCGCGGTCTTGACCACTTCGTAGTTGGCGAGCAGCAAATCGTCGCGGCTCATGCCCGGCTTGCGCGGGAAACCAGCCGTGATGATCACCACGTCCGAACCGGCCGTGGGGCCGTAATCGTTCGCGCCCGTGATGGAAACGTCGTAACCTTCCACCGGCCCGGCCTGCGCGAGGTCCAGACCCTTGCCCTGCGGAACCCCTTCGGCCACGTCCACGAGGACGATGTCGCCCAGTTCCTTCTTCGCCGCCCAGACGGCACAATTGGCCCCGACATTACCGGCGCCCACAACTGTAATCTTATTTCGCAATTCTGCTGATCCTTTCGCGTGGAAAAAATGATGCCCTGCTGGAAAAATGCCCTACCGGAAAAAGATCAGTATATCGCCCGTCGTTGTGGCGCCGGCAATGCCGATGCAATCGCTTCCCGATTAGTGGCTGTCGCCGTCGTGGTCGGCGTCTCCGCCGGCCGCCGCCAGCGCCTTCGCACTGATCTGTACCGTGTCCTGCGGAGCCGCCGCCGCGGACTGCTTTGCCGCCTGCCCCGCCCCGGCCGTCTGCCCGTACAACGCAGCCGCCGTAACACCTGAACCTGCCGATACCGATGACAGCATCTGGAAAACCTCCATTGTTCGTTTCGGCGAAATCGGAGAAATGTTTAAGTGTTGTCGGGATTCTCTTCGGCCAGCGGGTCTTTCCTGTATTTGGACTTCCGCTCGCTCTTCGGCGTAATCACCTGCGCCGGCTTCACGCGCCCCACCCGCTCACGGGCGATCGCGCGCACTTCCTTCGGCGCATTGAACGGCTTTTGCTTCTTCGCCACGGCGATATTTATTACCCTTATCCAACCAGCGCCGCGGCCACCCGCCCCGCCATCTCGTCGAACGTCAGCACTTCGTACAACGACGGATCGGCCATGATCTTCGCCACCAGTGCCGCGTGCATGGCATGTCCCGCCCGTTCCGCAATCACGTGTCCGATAATCGGCCGCCCCACCAGCGCCAGGTCCCCGATCAGGTCCAGCGCCTTGTGCCGGCAGCACTCATCGGGAAACCGCAGCCCTTCCGGATTCAGCACTCCGGTCCGCGTAAAACACACCGCCGACTCCAGCGACGCCCCGCGTATCAGCCCCATCTCCCGCATCTGCGCCAGTTCGTGCTCAAACCCGAACGTCCGCGCCGGCGCCAGTTCTTTCGCATACCGCTCCGGCGTCACTTCCATTTCGAGCGACTGTTTGCCGATCGGCTCCGGAAAATCGATCTCGCACGTCAGCCGGAACGCCTCGTCCGGCAGAATCGAAATCCGCTTCTTCCCGTCCTCCACCGTCACCGTCTTCCGGATCTTCAGGTACTTCCGCTGCCGCTTCAGTTCCCGCACGCCGCTGGCGCGCAGCAGTTCCACAAACGGCCTGCCGCTGCCGTCCACAATCGGCACTTCCAGATTGTCCAGTTCGACAAACACGTTGTCGATGCCGAAACTGTACAGCGTGCTCAGCAGATGTTCGGTCGTTGAAATCAGCACGCCCTGCCGCATCAGGCTCGTCGCATAGCTCACGCGCGCCACATGCTTCCAGCTCGCCGCCACCGGAAAGAACTCGAGGTCCGAGCGCCGGAACACAATCCCGGTTCCCGCCGGCGCCGGCGTGATCCGCATGTGGACCGGAGCGCCGCTGTGCAAACCCACCCCGCTCACCTCGCAGGGCCGCTGGATCGTTGTCTCGAATCGCATCTCTTATTATCCTACCCGTATGTCATCACCGAGTTGCGTAAATCTTTGAATCTAAGCCAGTAAGACATTCCACAGTGTGACCGGCGAGCCACACTTTGCGGCGTACTGACCACGATTTAACGACAAAACCCCGCGCGCCGGTGCGGAACGGCTCGCGGCGTGAC
>Ga0214192_1000436_pt1 | contig 26389 bp, 19 predicted proteins | sample TroBogEpilimnion_44_FD_153030 | JGI IMG/M metagenome (GOLD analysis project Ga0214192, IMG submission 153030) | Freshwater microbial communities from Trout Bog Lake, WI - 29JUL2008 epilimnion | ecosystem: Environmental > Aquatic > Freshwater > Lake > Epilimnion/Euphotic zone | place: Trout Bog... | reverse complement strand
TTCACCCCCAGCAGACGTGGCTTTTGGGCGCGATTCAAATTCAGGCAGCTCGCTTCATCCCCGGCATGCACACGGAAGGGAACCACATGCACCCCTTCCATGAGCCGCGCATTCAAATTGAAGAAATCCAGGCCGCTCTGGGAATTCAAATCGTGGGTTACAGGAAAGGACGATTCCGCCATCAATGCAAACCCGCCGGTGCCGGAGGATCGCGTTGTGGCATGATCACCGGCATCCATCCGGAACGCCCCGATGGCAACGATTAAAAACACCCCGCAGGAAAGCAATCCAACGGTGGCCAGACTCCGCGAGCGCCGCCTGCCGCAACCCCGCAATGCCAAGCCGGACAAACCCAGTCGCTTGGATATTCCCGCACGCGTCAACCAAACCGCCGCCAGTGCCAGACCGGCAATCAAACAAAAACAGCCCGCGCTGAAAAACGTATCCGCTCGCTCCGAATCCGGCACACTGCGCGCCTGGAACAATGTCGCCACCGCACTCAACGCCGCGAGCGGGCCCATCCACATTCCATGGCTCTTTAGATTGGGAAACCATTTTTTCAGTCTCGAAGCATTCCCCATCATCGCGGAGACATTCCCGGTGAGGAGTTCGCGAACAGGTTGACGTCCCTGCCGTGCCAGTGTCCAAAGAATTGGAATCAATGCCATCGCCACTCCGCCGACAGCCCCGTAAAAGATGGATTCAGGCTGCGCGGAGAATTGCAGTGAACTGGTTCCCACCGCGTCACTCCAAAGACTGGTGAGACCCGTCAGCATGAGGTTCGCGTAAAGAATTCCTCCGCCAATGCCCAGGCTGCTGCCCAGGACTGCCAGGCCGAGTCCTTCCATCAAATACATCCGGCGCACCTGGCCTCTCGAAAAACCCAGGGCCAGCAAAGTCCCCGTTTCCACCACCCTTTGCTCGATGTTGAAGGCAAACAATAATCCCATCAGAATGAGTGCCGCCGTGATCAGAAAGAAACTGAACCCGATAAAGAGCCCGCCAAAATCCTGCGCCTGCGCACTCGCGTTCAACGCCTGTTCACGCACGGATGCGAATTTTTCTCCGAATATTTCAGGCGTGATTTTTGTCCGCAACGCAATGGTCAGTTGCTCCAATGTTCCAGCCTCCGGGGGAAACCTGAGAGCCGTGACATTCCCAAACCGGTTGCTCCACAGCAATTGACCTGTCTGCAGCGGGATGAAGGCCTTGGGTGTGCCTTTGTATAGCTTCCAGTATTTCTCATCCTTGGGCCGGATCTTTTTCATGTTGATGGGAAAACCCGCATCCCAATCGCTGGAACTTTCCGCCTGGGCGATTCCGGGAAAATCCGGCATCAACCCGCGATCGCCATAAATGCCCTTCATCCCCACGGACCCTGCCACCACGAAATCCGCCTGCCGCTCTTCCAGTGCCCGTCCGGCATTCATCACAAAATATTTCAAGGCCACGGAGTCGCCATCCTTCACATGCAAATCGTCCTTCGCCCAGTCGCTCAGCAGAATTTCATTGGTCTTCATGCTTCCGGGAATAAACGGATCGGAGGCGGCCGTGACCATGGAATAGGGTGTTGAACCACCGGCGGATTTCAGTTCATTGACCATGTAAGTCAGGATGGGTCGCGCCTTGGGAAAGGTTTGAAGCACCGCTTCCGCCACGGTTGGTTCGATGAAAATCCGGCTGGTGCGCAGTTCGGTGCCGGAATGATTCGTCAAGGAACCAAAGGAAAGCTCGCCATCTTCCAGTTGCCAGACATCCTCCAATGCCTGATTGGCCGCCAGAATATTCACATCCGTGGGTTGATCCGCCCGGCCGGCGTAAAGCAACAGGTTCGCGCGGCCGGGTTGTCCCACAGCCGATTGAAGCTGGGCCAGCGGCACATAGGCGTTGAAGGGAGAAACCTGGCTGGCTTGCAAACCGAACCGCCCGAACTCCTCGTCCCCCACGATGGCAGACACACTTAACCGCATTGCGACTGCAAAATCGTTTTGCGGGGAAATCATGGCATCGCGGGATAAAGCACCCGGCTTCTGCACCCGCAGCACCATTATGGAATGAACCTTCACGCCCAGTTGGCGCGCCAGGGATTCATTCAGGATCACGGTGTCCGGCTCGGGCGATTTGAAATTCGGATCGCGCAAAGCCATTTTCCAGAACCCGGCATCCACCCCCAGCACCTGCACTTGATTGGCCCGATGCTCCCGGTTGGCAGAAGTCGCGACACCCGTGAGCTTCATCACCGCGGCGATCCGGGAACCTCTTGCCAGGGGCGCGGTGGCCTGGAGTTCCCCGGCCAGGTCGGAGCGGAAAAAACGGTCGTTGGAATCCAGCACGCCTTCCACCTTTCCCAGGCGCGCCAAAGCCATGGAATGCAGACTTTCCCGGACGGAATCGCCCACCACCAGCGCGCCCACCAGGGCGGCCGTGCCGATGGCCGCACCCAGCACCACGCCGAAATGCGAGCGCAAACGAAACATCAAACTGCGGACCACCAGCGTGCCGAGATTCATGGAATCAACACGCCCTTCCTTCGTGATGCGGAATCGGTAGGATCATGTTCATTGAAGGACATGCAGCACGCCCTCTCTCAGTTCCACCACCCGCTGCATGCGCATCGCCAGTTCACGGGCATGTGTCACCAAAATCAAAGTCACCTGCTCCTCGCGGTTCAATTCAAGAAGCAGTTGTGCCAGCCCTTCGGCGGAAGCCTGGTCCAATGCGCCGGTCGGTTCATCCGCCAGCAGCAACCGGGGTTGGTTGATCAAGGCGCGAACCACGGCGGCTCGTTGACGTTCCCCGCCGGAGAGTTGTCCCGGTAAATGATCCAACCGGTGATCCAGCCCCACCCGATGTAACAACCGCCTTGCGCGTTCCATCGAATCCGCAGGTTTGGAGGAATTCCCCGCCGCCAGGGTGGGCACCAGCACATTTTCCAGCACCGTGCATTGCGGCAAAAGATGATGCGCTTGAAAAACAAATCCCAACTCCCGGTTGCGCACTGCGGCCAGCTCTTTCTCGCTCAACTTCGAGACATCGCGTCCCCCGATGAACACCTCGCCCGCCGTGGGACGCTCCAGCGTTCCAATCAAATTCAGCAGGGTGGATTTGCCGCAGCCGGAGGGTCCGACAATAGCCAGCGATTCACCCGCGACGAGCTCCAGATCCACGTCACGAAGCACGCAATTCACCTCTGCGCCCGCAGCCGTTTCATACACATGCCGGATATGGACCAGCCTGAGGATTAAATTTTCCGACGCCATGGCGCACTTTGTAGCTTAAAAGCGAAGGGGAAAGACAGCAAATTTTAGGGGACGCCGCCGGAACGGAAGCGCCCCTTGACCTTTGGGTGAGAGTGCCCGATAATAAATGAGTCCACCTTTGGGGGCGTACTGGTTTCGACCAGGAGAATACGTCAGAGGCGGCATGCCGAGGATGGTACGTTGGCCTCGTAAAAAATCGGACCAAAAATTAAAAGCTAATCAAGAACTAGCTCTCGCGGCCTAAGTGCCACGACGTTCGCCCTGGGACACCTGCTACCGGGGATGAACGCTACAGCAGGTTAGGATTGGAGCGGAGACCGCGCGACCCGATCCGAAACTTTTTCATGCGGACTATGTGGATCGTTTCGGGTCAGGGCGTTAGCGATCTGCAGACAAATCTCTCCTGACTAAGCATGTAGTCGCGGCTGATAGATTAACCTGGGACGCGGGTTCAACTCCCGCCGCCTCCAGTCTTCGTTCGGAGCGCAGCGTAGAACGAAGACTGCCTCGCCGAAGTGCGATAGCACGCAGGCGGGCCGGAGCGTAAGGGCACTCAGCGCTCCGAACTACGACTCGGCAAGCCAATGTCCCAGACGGACTTTTCGCGTCGTAGCAAAGCGAAGACGGAAGACGGAATCCTTGTCTCAAAAGGATTGCTTGTTGGAGAAAGTTTGAAAAAGGACGATGTGTGGGTTTCACCTACGTTTACATACTGCAAAGCACATCAAACCCGGAACATTTCTACACGGGTCTTACGGAGGATTTAAAGTCACGTCTCACGAAGCATAACTCAGGGCAAGTCTCTCACACCTCTAAGTACAAACCCTGGCGAATTAAAACCGCTGTGGCATTCACCGACCGAGAGCGGGCGGCGGCGTTCGAACGATATTTAAAACCGGCTCGGGCCGTGCCTTTGCCAAAAAACGTCCCTAAAATCCCTGGCGGACTTTTTGTCTGCTCTCTTCCCAGTCTCCTGCCACGCAACACCGCTCCCCTCACAAATCCTTCGGACCAAATGCTTCCGGCAGAAGCTGCGAAATATCCCATCTTTGATGCTTCTGTCCGTTGCAAATACTGACAACCTCCACATTCGAACCAAACTCATGGATCACCTGTCGGCAAGCCCCACAGGGCGATGTGGGTGTGGGAGTGGGCGTATAAACAACCAGTGCGCGAATTTTTCGTGCGCCCGCTGCCACCGCCTGAAAAATGGCATTTCGTTCGGCACAAATCGTCAAACCCAGCGATGCGTTCTCCACATTGCATCCTGAGAAGATATCCCCGGCCTCCGTCAACACCGCCGCACCCACCTGGAACTTGCTATACGGGCAATAAGCACGCTCCGAAGCCGCTTTCGCCGCATCGTTCAGCCTGGTTATTAAAGCATCCTCAATATTCATAATGCTCCTACCGCACCTAATGGACGATTTACAAAGTAGAACATCACTCCTGGCTGTAAAGCGCAATTCCGGGTTGTTCTTCTGTGGTGCGCGCTCCCGGGCTGCGGAATCACCCAAAGGCGGCCCCATCGGAACGGGGCTCCACTGACAGGATTGGCACTCGAGTTGAGCCACCCCGGCACGCGAGCGAAATTGCGATTCGAGATGACGGGCCATGCTGTACCATTGGCAGGGAGAGAGGCCCCGGCGGTCATGCCGTGGTTGAAGAAAAGCCGGTAGCCACCAGCCGCCCGAAAGGTTAGGGAATTGTCGTTGGTGGAAGTTGCCCCCGGGTAGAAGCCGGAAGGCATCATGGGCACATTGGTGACCGCATCACGGACAGAAACCACGAAGAAAAGGGCCTCACCAAAGTAATCATGATGAATTTTTCGGTTTTATTTTGCCCGATGACGAATAATTCTTGCCGGTCGGATCCGGTCGCCGAGGTTGTTTTTAGCAACCAGAACAACAAAGTGGGATGGGTATTTAATCTTGCGCGACATCTTTCCAAACCGTACAGAGAGGGTGCAAGCAGGAAATGAAACGATGTGGCGGGCGGGATAGATGGCATTAACACCTTCAATACAATCAATCTATGAAATCAAAATTGTTCTTAGTCGCCCTGGGTTGGCTCACCTGCAGTACTTTGATCGCGCGGGCTGGCGAATTCCCCGATGAATGGACCTACGATAAAGAACCCGATAAGCGCGCCGCCCATGCCGCCCTGGAAGGAAAACCCATGCCGGCGTTTCACGTAACGGACTGGATCAACGGCGGCATCACCGCCAACGCCATCAAGGGCAAGGTGGTGGTCGTGGATCTTTACGCCACCTGGTGCGGACCCTGCATGAGAGCCATTCCGCATAACAACCAACTCCTCCAGCAATACAAGTCCCAGGGGCTGGTGATCATCGGCATCTGCACCTCGGATAGCGGCCAGGAAACCTTTGTGGAAAACGCGCAGGCACATGCCATCCGGTATCCGGCCGCGCGCGATCCCGAGTTGAAAACCGAGAAGGCCTGGGCGGTGCAATATTATCCCACCTACGCTGTGATTGACCGCAAAGGAATTGTCCGCATCGTGGGCCTGACCCCCAATCACGTCGAGGAAGTCATCAAAAAGTTGCTGGCAGAACCTGCGCCTTAGGAGCGTGATGGGAAATGCTGGAATCTTTAAGTGGGAGTGGTCGTTTCTTTATCAAAATGATTCTATCCGTGACCTTCTCATTTCCTTGATCACGGCTGCCACACTGCGCGCCAATATTGCCGGGGTGAATTGGCGGAGAGCGTGTTGGTAAAGTTCAGCAAACCATTGGCCGGCGCATTGGTGCTGACCGCAATCCAGTTCACCAGATTGGAGGAGGTTTGAAGAATGTACGGGACCCCTGGCTGGCTTTGTAATTGAAAAGTAACCCGACCTGGGTTCGAGATCAGACCCATGGGAACCAACTTAGCCGCAGTAGGCTGGAGGGTGAATACCGTCGCGGAATACGGCGGGAATGAGTAGTTAAAATTCGTCGCGGCGGCGGTAAAATTGCTTTGAGCGATGTCCACTGAGCCCATGCCTGTAAGCGCCGCGTTATCCTGCGGGATGCCATACGAATAGATTACGGCCCCGGACGAAGGCACAAAGCCGGTCAACGCCACTTTGCCAGTGATGCTGTTCGTCGGGTCCTTATTGATCATGAGCAGCGACACAGCGCCATCCTGTCGACGCGCGGCATAACCAGCGAGGAGCGGGTAGTCCGTGTTGGCACCGAGGATGGTATCGCCGGGTTGGACAAATTTCTGCATCAACCGGCCCACATAATAAACTGGAAAATAGTTCGTGCCTTCCGTGATTCCATAGTCGCCATACTGTCTCCAGCCATAGAGTGAAGCACTGTTGTTGTTGGTTTCCACCCCGCCGTTGCGGAAATTCCACCAGAACAATCCGTTGAATTCGGTCTGCATCAATTGCGCCAGGCTGTCTGCATAAAACAAGCCGCTGACCAGACTGGTGGATTGCTTTCCCGGACTGGAACTGACGGAATTATTTTCCGTACAAATCAACTCGATGTTGCTTCCTGCCGCGCCTGTGTAATCCGTGATTTGCTGCCGGAGGCTCGCCGCGTCCGATGTCCAGCCGGTGGAGGATTGCAACAGGTAGGCGTCGCTTTCTCCGCCCGGACCTTGTGGATAACGGTGATGTATCAGAAAATCCGGCGTTGCACCCAGGGATTTCAAAGTGGCCAGCATCACGGGCGTCCATCCATTGTGCGTCAGCCCGGTGCGTAAATTTGTGACCGTGTGGGCGGTGTTATTGGCATAGGCATCCTCGCCTGGTAATGACACGACGCCGATTTTAACCTTCGGATCCACTGCCTTCATGAGCGAAATGAAATCCCTCGCCCGGTTGGCGTAGGTGTAGGGATCATGAGGCACGCTGCTGGCGTCGGTCTCCCAGCCGCCGTAGATCTCGTTGCCAATTTCCCAATACTTGAAACCCAGAGGTGCCGAGCGTCCGATGCGGAGAAAGTTTTTCCCGTCGTCATTGGCCAGCGGCGTGGCGGCGCGCAAGGAAGCCCACCATCCGGCGGTCTGCCAGTTCGCGCCCCCGGTGTCAACACCCAGCGAAACTGTGCTGTTGGTGCTGGCGTTGACATAGGCAACCCAGGCCGCTGCCTGGTTGGTTGATCCCGTGCCGTAGTTCACCGTGATCACAGCCTGAGCGTTCACGTTGGTGAATACATGGATGAAGTTGGCGAGGCTCGTGGCCCATTGCCATGTGTTGGTACTGGAACGGTTCACCTCCCAAAAATATTCATCCGAGAGCGATCCTCCCGGAAAACGCATCGCGCGCGTACCAAGATTGGTGAACTGGTTCACCGTCGTGATGGAGTCAAATGCAGCGTCCCATATGGCTGTGTTCATGCCGAACCAGCGGGCTTCGGCCACACGCAAGGACTGCGCGGCATTCACGGAGACGTTCACCACAGAAGGGACAGTCGCGCTGCTTAATTGGATGTCGTCGACATAAAAAGCGGGTTGCGCTGAGCCCGTGGAATCTTGAATGGCGAAACCGGAAAAGTTCGTCGCGCCCGCAACGCCCAGGAAAGAGAGGGGGATCGTGTATTGCTGCCAGGTGTTCGCCGGAAGAATGTTCAACTGATATCGAGGCCCCTGGGCAGTGGGTGCCGAACCCAGATTGCCATAGACCTGTAATTGCTGCCCGCCTGCGCTGCCGCCGTTGATCCAAAATGTAAGGCTCCCATAGGCGGAGTTGGTCATCGGGGTGTGGTACAACTGCAGGGCACCCCAGGCTCCAGAGATGGTGGTGCTGATGGATGCGGTTCCTGAATGGACTGGTGCGGTGTTGGCGAAGTTTGCTGTGATGGTGTAGCTGTAGTTCAACCACCCGGCCGTCAGCGAATCTGAATAAATATTGAGGTTGCTTTGGGCAGGTGAAAGGAGCGGCACGGCGAGCAGCAGATTGACGGCCACAAAGTATCGTGCAATCCGAGTCGCAACGGGCATATTCATATTGGCAAAAAAGCTGCAAGTCATTGCGGATGTGAAGGCATTGCCTGCCGGCCACTCTTGCTCCTGCCACCCGGATTGTTAACCGTAAACAATGACCTCGTTGAACTTAACCCTCAGTATTGTGAAAGTCCAGCGATGCAGTTAGGGAGAAAAATAGCCACTGATGAAACACAAATCGAACACAGATTTAGAAAGGGTTTCCAACGTGCAGCTTACGGTAACGAAACCATCTTATCTGTGTTCGATTTGTGTTTGATCAGTGGCCAAAAAAAGCAATTAATTCGTTTGCAGTTTCTGTATTAAACCGCCGCTTGAAACAGTGGATCCGCTGAATCTATTTACCCGAAATAGCTTTAACTGCGGCCAGAACTTCAGCGGCTTTGGCACGGTTACCGTGGGAATGGCTGATCTTGGCGAATTGGATGACTCCCTTGCTATCTATGACAAAGGTGGAAGGATGCGCGGTTTCCCGCGGGGCATCCCAACGCAGGCCGTAGGCGTTGACCATGGTGTAATCCGGGTCCAGCGCGTAGAGGAATTCCCTGGGCCAGAGTTTGCCTTTCATTCCCTGAAACTCCTGGGCATGGGCTTTCAGATCCTGGGAGGGGCCGGGATAGATGAACACCAATTGCGCCTTGGCAGCGGCGAATTCCGGGGCCGCCGCAATGAACTCATGCGCCTGGATGTCGCAAACCGGGCATTGATATCCGGGCCATCCGCGCAACAGAACAACCACCACGGTTCCTTTTTCGGTCAGTTTATCCAGTCGAACTGTTTCATTGGCCAACCCCTTGAGGGTGAAGTCTACTGCTTTATCCCCCACTTTGGGGACGTCGGCGGCGTGCAGTCCCAGCGTCATGAAGCACAGGGTCAAACCGGCAGTCAAAAAACTAAAAAAATGGTTTCGCATGAGTCGAAAGATACTCATCAAATGGATTTTTACAAGTGAGGGGGATGAAAAGCTGAAAAGCGTGCTTGAATCATGGGAACCCGCCCTAAACGGGTTGTTACTTTCCAAAAGTCCATTGGCACTTTAGCATGTTTTTGTTGTGAAAAATTACTTCCAAATATTTTTAACTGCACTAGTCCTCTGCCTCTGTGGACTCGCTCCCATTGCCCACGCCCAAACTCCCTCGGCAGAAATCGATTCCTATAAAACCGGGGAAAATATCTCTTACCGCACCAACCTCGATTTGACCGGTTACGCCAAAGAACGTTGTCTCCTGGATATTTATTATCCGACCGGCACGAATGGTTTTGATACGGTGGTCTGGTTTCACGGTGGCGGCTTGACCAATGGCAACCGCTTTATTCCAGCGGCGCTCAAAGGCAAAGGCATCGCCGTGGTGGGGGTGAGCTATCGCCTAAGTCCCCGCGCCAAAGCTCCCGCGTACATCGAAGACGCAGCCGCGGCTGTGGCCTGGACCTTTCGCAACATTGCAACCTACGGCGGCAATCCCAACCGCATTTTTGTGAGCGGCCATTCCGCGGGGGGTTATCTCACCCTGATGCTCGGCCTGGACAAACACTGGCTGGCTGCCGAAGGGGTGGATGCGGACCGGATCGCGGGCCTGGTTCCCTTCAGCGGACAGTGCATCACTCACTTCACCATCCGCGCCGAACGCGGCATCCGCGACACCCGGCCGGTGGTGGATGAACTGGCGCCGCTGTATCATGTGCGCAAGGACGCCCCGCCGCTGCTCTTGCTCACCGGCGATCGCACCATGGAATTGCTCGGGCGTTATGAGGAAAACGCCTATCTGTGGCGAATGATGAAACTGGTCGCACATCCGGACACCGAGATTCAAGAACTTCCGGGCCTCAGCCACGTGGGAATGATTCAACCCTCATTTCCACTTCTTCTGCAATTCATGACGAACCATCCGGCGGGAGCAGTGGGGCATCGTTAAATGAGCCCGGGAAGTTGATGTGGAGGGTGATATCCCTTCCGAAATGAGCCTCTTTCTTATCCACACCAAGACATATTCGGGCTATTGCATTTCCCGTTTTTGTGCCTATGTTAGCGGGCGGAAAAAAATATTTTAACAGCAACTCAAAACTGATTTAATTTGCGCCCGAAACGAAACTAAATTTTATGTCTACCGAAGCCAAATGTCCTTTCAATCACGGTGCCGGAACCACCCTGTCCCAACATGCCGCCGGCAATGGCACCTCAAACCGCGACTGGTGGCCCCACCAGTTGAAGCTCGAACTCCTGCAACAGCATTCCTCCAAGTCCAATCCCATGGGCGAAGACTTTGATTACGCAAAAGAGTTCAATAGCCTCGACCTCGCGGCCGTGAAGAAAGATCTCGCGGCTCTCATGACCGATTCGCAGGATTGGTGGCCGGCGGATTTCGGTCATTACGGTGGTCTCTTCGTTCGCATGGCATGGCATAGCGCCGGAACTTACCGCACCGGTGACGGTCGCGGCGGCGGTGGACGCGGCCAACAACGTTTCGCCCCCCTCAATAGCTGGCCGGATAACGTCAGCCTGGACAAGGCGCGCCGCCTGCTCTGGCCGATCAAACAAAAATACGGCCGCAAGATTTCCTGGGCCGACCTGATGATCCTGACGGGCAACGTCGCCCTGGAAACCATGGGCTTCAAAACCTTCGGTTTTGCCGGCGGTCGCGCTGATGTCTGGGAACCGGATCAAGATGTGTATTGGGGCAAGGAAACCACCTGGCTGGATGACAAACGTTACACCGGCGATCGCAATCTCGAGAATCCCCTCGCTGCGGTGCAGATGGGGCTGATCTACGTCAATCCGGAAGGCCCGAACGGAAACCCTGATCCCGTTGCTGCTGGACGGGACATCCGCGAAACCTTCGCCCGCATGGCGATGAACGACGAGGAAACCGTGGCACTGATCGCCGGTGGTCACACTTTCGGCAAAACCCACGGTGCCGGTCCTGCAACCAACGTGGGCAGCGAACCCGAAGCAGCCGGGCTCGATCAACAGGGTCTGGGCTGGAAGAACGCCTTCGGCAGTGGCAAGGGTGGCGATACCATCACCAGCGGCTTGGAAGTCACCTGGAGCCAGACTCCCACCCGGTGGAGCAATAATTTCTTCAAAAACCTGCTCGGCTTCGAATGGGAATTGACCAAGAGCCCGGCTGGTGCAAATCAATGGGTGGCAAAAGGCGCTGAGGCAAACATTCCGGATGCGCACGATCCTTCCAGGAAACATTTGCCCACCATGTTGACCACGGATCTCGCGCTGCGGTTCGATCCGGCTTATGAAAAAATCTCGCGCCGTTTCCTGGCGAACCCGGATCAATTCGCCGACGCATTCGCCCGCGCCTGGTTCAAGCTGACTCATCGCGACATGGGTCCACGCGAGCGCTATCTCGGATCCGAAGTTCCCGCCGAGGAACTGATCTGGCAGGATCCCATCCCCAAAGTGGATCACAAATTGATCGAGGCGGAAGATATCACCGCGCTCAAGGCCAAGGTGCTCGCCTCGGGTTTAACCGTCTCCGAGCTGGTCTCCACCGCCTGGGCCTCTGCCTCCACCTATCGCGGCTCTGACATGCGCGGCGGAGCCAACGGCGCACGCATCCGCCTGGCACCCCAGAAGTTCTGGGAAGTCAACCAGCCCGCCACACTCAGCAAGGTGCTGAATACTTTGGAAGGCATTCAAACCGCCTTCAACCAATCGCAAACCGGCGGCAGGAAAATTTCTCTGGCCGACCTGATCGTTCTGGCTGGCGGCGCTGGTGTCGAGCAAGCCGCAAAAAATGCGGGTGTCTCCGTGACCGTTCCCTTCACACCGGGCCGCATGGATGCTTCGCAGGAAAAAACCGACATCGACTCCTTCCGCGTGCTCGAACCCATCGCGGATGGTTTCCGCAATTATCTCAAGGGCAAATACGCGTTGTCACCCGAAGCGATGCTGGTGGACAAAGCGCAATTGCTCACCCTCACCGCACCTGAAATGACCGTGCTCATCGGCGGTCTGCGCGTTCTGAAAACCAACTTCGGAGGAACACATCACGGTGTGTTCACCACACGTCCGGAAGCATTGACCAACGACTTTTTCACCAACCTGCTCTGCATGGGCACGGAATGGAAAGGTGTCGCGGAAGACCCGAACCTCTATGAAGGACGCGATCGCAAGACCGGTGCCGTCAAATGGACCGGCACCCGTGTGGATCTGGTTTTCGGTTCCAACGCCATCCTTCGCGCCTTGGCCGAAGTCTACGCCTGCTCCGATGCACACGAAAAATTCGTTCACGACTTCGTGCAAGCCTGGACCAAGGTGATGAACCTGGACCGTTTTGACCTGAAGTAATCTGCGATACACATCCGGTCTGCCTTCCCCAACCAGTATTGGGGAGGGAGGACGGATGCTGGAATTTTGAGGTCCAACAGCAAGACCTGCTATTGCAGGGCGTCGGCAATTTTCTTCATGTAATCATTCGGCTCGAGCTTGTGGGCCTGTGACAATGCTTCAATGCCATTGGAAGTTAACCGGCATTGGCCATTTTCTATTCTGCGGAGTTGCTTTTCACTGACTCCTGAAATGTCGCCAGGCTTGAGTCCTGCAGCCTCACGAAATTTTTGCACAGCTTTGCCGTAACGCTTGTTGAATTCCCCGCTTTTTTGGGACGCTTTTAGCATTGCAACTGGATTCACACATTGCTGCAGTTGAACCCAGCCAAGATGAACGTCAAGCCCCGGCCAGTAGATGAAGGAGCCATCTTCATCGATTTCAAATTGCTCTATTTGGGCAGCATCCGCATTCCTGAAATCAGGAAGTTTCTTGACTGGAACATCCAAACGGTTGAAGTCAGGGGAGACCACATGTAAAACCCCATCCTTAATCCTGGCGTCCAAAATTCGCTCGTGCTTGTCTTCTGCTTGAAATGCAGAGGTCAGGCGCTTGATGAAAGATTGAACAAAAACCATATGCTGGGCCTTTCCGGATCCAAACGCTGTGTCGATTACATAAAACCGTTGCGGCGTTCGTATCTGCAAATCAACGATTCGAGAAACCAGCCGATCTGTCGAAAACCCTTCGTTAAAGATAAGCAACCGGGTGTCCTCTTTTGCTTTTGTACGAAACATCTCAACGAACCCTTTATCGAGGTCTTGAGAGAACGAGATGAAGACACGCCGCGGGGCCACCTTTGTTCTTTTCAAGGATCCTGTGACGTGGCCAAGTCGATTCAAGGTCCGCCACCGGTGCTTCGTCAAGCTGGAGGAAATTGCGCCGTATGGAATATATTCGACGTCAGTATTCACGACAGGTTTACCTTTTGTTCCCACTCTTTCAAAATCTCGAGACGATGCTTCCCGACCATTTCCATCAGGCTTTTCCGGTCTTTTGTGGCAATCGAGGTCTTTTTGCTTTTGCGCCACTTTATCTCAAACATGTTTCGGCTGTTCTCCAGAAATTTGACTCAAAGCTCCCATTCGCCTTTCCGCTTCGCATGAAAATGTGGCGGCTCGTGGTCGTTCGGCCAAAACCAAAGATCCACCCCCTCAATCGAAAAGCATTTGAGCTTTGCCATTTTCTACAAATCTCCCTCCCCGAACTATGGTTTCGCTTACAGCACAATGAATCAAAACGGACGCCAATGGAACGACGGATCCGACTTCTTCTATGCTGCCACCTACATGCAGATCGACAGCGAAGCCAGCGGCCAGGGTTATGACATGGTCAGCGGAAAATATCGCGGCGGCCAGTTCTACACCCGTCATACCAAGATCGTGACCGGAAATACCGACCCTGCCAGTGGTCGTTCCCCTGGAAACTATCAGCGCGCCTGCGCCTCTGTTGCTGTCACCTGGTTCCCTTATTCCCAGGGCTGGAAAGCGGGTTATTTCGATTCATGGGCTTCCGGCAGCATCAAGTATGACATTGTCGACGGCAATCCTCATTGGAAATATGGTGACGGTTGGGGTATGCACAGCGGCACTGCCCTCCATGGTTCCCCCGATGGAACTTATCAATCCTCCTACAACTCCCCCTCGAACATCCTGAGCTGGATTCCCACCACGGATCAAAGCGGTAACCCCACCTTCCTGGCCCAACTCACCCTGCCTGGCGTGAACTCCAAGACGGACGGTATGCTCTTCACCCTGGGCAACCAGGAAGGCAACGGCGATCGTGGACCTTCCGCACAGAACGCTGCTTTGAATGATGGCAGCGGCTGGTATGTGGCTGTTCGCGACATCGAAGACGCCAAGCTCGATCCCACCAGCTATGCCACCGGCAATCACGCTGACTCGGCTTTTTCGTTCCTCTACGTTCCCTACAACGCGAACAACCTGATCGGCGGACATATCGCTGCCAACGGCTCCAAGATCAAGAGCGCCGGCAACTTCACCGTCCAGCACATCACCAACGGTATCTACGCCATCACCATTCCTGGCAAGACCGGCACTAACGGTGTGCTCATGCTGCAGAACACCGGTTATCTGGCCAAGCAGCCCACTGGTTACTCCAACATCGTGGACAACAGCTTCCTGTCCTATGAATACGGCGGCACCAACGTTCCTTCCAATGCCTTCATCGTGAACGCAGTCGCAGTCGATCCCACCGGCATCGACGGAACCGGCACTCCCGGCCACGAAGGCACAGTGAAGCTTCAGGATGCAGAGTTCAACTTCGTTTATGTTGATTTCCTGAATCCCTTGACCGTGCCTGAGCCCAAGCTCACCCTCACCCGCAGCGGCAGCAATGTGACCCTCTCATGGGACAGCGCAACCCCGGCGGTTCTCCAGAGCACCACCTCGCTGAAAGCTCCTGTGACCTGGACTGACATCGGCAGCGCCAATCCTTCGGCCCCGATCAGCATCACCGGCAAGGCACAATTCTTCCGCCTGCGTCACTGATAATTAATTATCGGTAAAGCTTCCACACGCGCTGGTGGGTGACATCGTCATCCACCAGCGTTTTTTTTTAGTGAAATAGTACAGCGGTTTGACTAATCCGAGCCTGCCTGCCAATTCTAAGGGTTGCTGTTTTTAAGGGAAAGGCCTAAGGGTCACTTCATTCCAAAGCAAAATTGGCTGAAACCACCGCCCGCATGCTTTTATCCTTGGAGACCCTATCATGCAATCTCTCGGAGGCGGACTTGTTGAAAATGGTTGCAGTGATTTGGAACACACCCATCCTGGCACTCAAAATGACACTTCGAGTCTGTTGTTAGCGTTGTTATCAATTGTATGGAATCTTGTTATTAAATTTCAGGGAACTCTTAAAAAAGTGAAAACAATGGACGCCCAAAAAATTTTCGGAGCCTCAATCAAAGTTTCGAGAAATCTGCTGGGTATATCCCAGGAGACTCTGGCGGAGCGCGCTTCATTGCATCGCACCTATATTTCCGACTTGGAGCGGGGCGAGCGAAATCCCTCCTTGAACACCATTATCCGGATCGCCCATGCGCTGGAGGTCCCGATCGCGTCATTGTTCCCGGTTGATCTGGAATATTGGAAGATTCACGGTTCCCAAAGCGAAGGCATGGAACAAACTTTCGTGGATATCCTGCTGGTGGAAGATAGTGAGGATGACGTGGAATTGACCTTGAAATCATTCAAACTGGCCCGCTTCGAAAATCGTATCCATGTCGTACGGGATGGGCAGGAGGCTTTGGATTACATTTTTTGCCGGGGAAAATATGGGCAACGCAGCCCGGCGCAAGGCCCGCAACTCATACTGCTGGACTTGAGCCTGCCCAAAGTAAGCGGCCTGGAAGTCCTGCGCCTCATCAAAGCCGATCCAAGGACCAGCAAGATGCCCGTGGTGGTGCTGACGGCGTCCACCAACAGCGCGGATATGGCTGAATGCCGCAGGCTGGGGGCGGTTACTTTCATCACCAAACCATTGGATTGGCATGCTTTCAGAACTGCGATGAAAAAATTCAATCTTAATTGGATGCTGCTGAAAGCACCGGAAACCAATCTGGAGGAGGGGCCATCTTCAACTCAACCATGAACGCCGCACATCCATGGATGGATTGCAGGATTCAACCGCCGGCGCCAATCTCTTATGCGCGCTAGGTGGAAGTCATTCATCCTCCATCATGGCAGTGCCATCGCAAGCGTAGCCATGGCGATTGCGCTACGGAGATTGCTCGACCCTTTCCTGGGGGATTCGTTTCCATTCGCAACCTTGTTTTTCGCCATCATACTAATGGCATGGGCTTGGGGTGGGTGGTCCGCCTTGACTACAGCATGGGTCGGCGGAATCGCCGCGGATTATTTCCTGCTTTCCCCCCACGGCAGTTTCGCCTTGGAGAGGAAGGATATCATAGGTCTGCTGCTCTATCTGATCACGGGACTTGGCACGGCAAGTCTCGGCGGGATGATGCACCGGGCTCGCCAACGGGCGGAAACCAGCGCAAACGCGCTTCGCGCCAGCAATGATTTGCTGGAGGCACGCGTTCAGGCTCGAAGCGCGGAACTCGAGCAAAAGAATCAAATCCTGGAATCCGAAGCCGCATCCCGGCGAATCCGTGAGGACCGACTTAAACTCCTGGAAACCTGCCTGAATCGACTGAATGACATCGTACTGATCACAGAGGCAGAACCCCTTCACGAGCACGGCCCCCGGATCATTTACGTGAACGATGCGTTTGTCAGGCGCACCGGTTTTACACGCGAAGAGGCCATAGGAATGACGCCCCGAATGCTGCAGGGTCCCAAAACCGACCGACAGGAACTCGGGCGCATCCACGAAGCACTTCGCCTTTGGCAGCCCGTGCGAGCGGAGCTGATCAATTATACGAAAAGCGGCAGGGAATTCTGGTTGGAACTGGACATATTGCCAGTGGCGGACCCCGGCGGCTGGTTCACTCACTGGGTGGCGGTGGAGCGAGACATCACCGAACGCAAGCTGGCTGAAGGAAAAGCCGCTTTGCTGGCTTCCATTGTGCAACATTCTGATGATGCCATCATCGGTAAGAATCTGGATGGAATCGTCACCAGCTGGAATCTCGGGGCGGAGAGGATTTTTGGATATCGTGCCGACGAGATGGTGGGACAACCCATCCTTCAATTGATACCGGGGGAGCGTCAGCACGAGGAGGATGATATTCTTGCCAGGGTGCGTATTGGAGAAAGCATTCGCCATTTCGACACCGTCCGGCAGCACAAGGACGGACGGAGACTGGAAGTATCCCTCACGGTTTCGCCCATCAAAGATTCCGACGACAATATCCTGGGTGTTTCCAAAATCGTCCGTGATGTCAGCGAGCGCAATCGGATCTCCAAAATCCTGCTGGAAAGCGAGGCGCGTTTGCAGTTGGCCCTGCAAGCCGGCGAAATGGGAACCTTCGAAATCAATCTGGCCACGGGCGAGGCCTTCTGGAACACCGTGGAGTATCAATTGCTGGGCCTGAAACCTGGCGAGGAATCGCCGGGGCCGGAAACTTTTTTCCGCTTTGTCCACCCGGAGGATGTGGAGACGGTGCGCGAGGCATGGGCGGAAGGGTTGCGCACGGGAGAATTCGCCAGCGAATTTCGCGTCCGGCACCGTGACGGCAAGGAACGCTGGCTGGCCGGCCGGGGTCGTTTTGCGTTCCTGGAAGAAGACAAGTCGCGCCCGGCTTCTCGTTTCCTGGGGATAAATTTTGATGTCACCGACCGGATTGGTGCCCAACAGATTATGCGTGAGAGTGCCGAACGAATGAGACTGGCCAATGAAGCCACCGGCGTTGGAATTTGGGAGTGGAATCTCGCTACCAACGAGGTTCGTTGGGATGCCCAGATGTTCCGCATTTACGGCGTCGACCCGACGCCGGATGGATTTGTCCAATACGAACTCTGGCGTAAAGCCGTGCTGCCGGAGGATTTGAAGCCCCAGGAAGCTATATTGCAGGAAACCATCCGCCAGTTCGGCAGCTCGAATCGTGAATTTCGCATCATCCGGTACAACGACGGGGAGTGCCGCTCCATCCAGGCAGTGGAACGCGTCAGCATTAACAAGCAGGGGCGGGCTGGGTGGTTGGTGGGAACGAATCTCGACATCACCGAGCGGAAACAGCTGGAGGCGGAAATTCGCGAAAGCGAAGAACGGTTCCGGACCTTGGCGAATTCCATGCCGCAATTGGCCTGGATCGGGCGGGCGGATGGATTCATTTCCTGGTATAATCAGCGTTGGTACGAATACACCGGAACCACGCCGGAACAAATGGAAGGCTGGGGCTGGCAAATCGTCCATGATCCCGGGATGCTGCCGAGAGTGCTGGAACAATGGCAGGTGGCGATCCAATCCGGCGATGCGTTTGAGATGGAATTTCCGATTCGCAGATCAGACGGGCATTACCGCACATTCCTGACTCGCGGCCATCCCATCAAAGACGCCACCGGACGAGTCATTCAATGGTTTGGAACGAACACAGACGTGGATGAATTGAAACAGGCCGAGGAGAAAATCCGCCAGCTCAATACAAACCTTGAGTTGCGCGTGGTTGATCGCACCGCACAGCTGGAGACGGCGAACAAGGAGCTGGAGGCTTTCTGCTACTCGGTATCGCACGATTTACGGGCCCCGCTGAGGGCGATCAACGGTTTTGCGGGCATGGTGCTTTCCGAGTACGCCGGGCAGTTGCCAGCCGAAGGCAAACGTTATCTGAATCGGATTCATGAGGGCGGAGTCCGGATGGGCGTCCTGATTGATGATCTGCTGGCGTTTTCCCGGTTGAACCGCCAGCCGGTGAAATTCCAAAAAGTGGATGCCGGCCAACTGGTTCAAGTGGTGTTGAAGGAATTGGAGCCTGAGCGAGAGGGGCGCCAGATCGAGATTCAGATCGGAAATTTGCCGCCGTGCCATGCGGATTCGCCGCTGCTGAAACAGGTCTGGATCAACCTGTTGTCGAACGCAATCAAATACACCCGCGGACGCTCACCCGCCCGCATCGAGATCGGCTGCACATTCGAAGACGGCGAGGTTGTTTATTTTGTCCGCGACAACGGCGTCGGCTTTGACATGCAGTTCGTGAACAAACTGTTCGGCGTCTTTCAACGATTGCATCGGGCGGATGAATTTGAAGGCACGGGGGTCGGGCTCGCCATTGTGCAAAGGGTCATTCATCGCCATGGCGGCCGTGTGTGGGCCACGGCGGAGTTGGAAAATGGCGCCACCTTCCATTTCACATTGGAACAAAAGAGAACACTATGAATGCTGAAAATGAAGTGGAAATTCTGCTGGTCGAGGACAATCCGGATGACCTCGAAATGACCGTGTTCGCGCTCAAAAAGGCGAATCTGGCCAATCCCATCCAGATTCTCCGGGATGGTGAGGAGGCTTTGGATTTCATTTTTTGTCGCGGCCCCTATTCCGCAAGAAAGTTCAGCCATCAACCCAAGGTGATCCTGCTGGATTTGAAGCTGCCGAAGGTGGACGGCCTGGAAGTCTTGCGCGCCATCAAGGCGGACCCCCGCACCCAACTGATCCCGGTGGTCATGCTCACTTCCTCGCAGGAGCAATGCGACATTCTCGAGAGCTACAAGCTGGGTGTCAACAGCTACATCGTGAAGCCGGTGGACTTCGGGCAATTCGCCGAGGCGGTGCAAAAATTGGGACTCTATTGGTTGTTGCTGAATCAGAGCACAAAAACATGACTTATGCCAACCCAGTTGAACATATTGATCGCCGAAGATTCGGAAACCGATTTGGAATTGATCATGGGTGAATTGCGCCGCTCCGGTTACGAGCCCAGGTGGAAGCAGGTGGAAACTGAAGCCGCATTTTTGGAGGAACTGAAAAAGGAGCCGGACCTGATTCTTTCCGACTATGCCATGCCGCAATTCAGCGGTCTGAGGGCGGCCGAACTGACCCAGGACAGCGGGCTCAACATTCCCTTGATCCTCATCTCAGGCACCGTGGGCGAGGATGCAGCCGTGGAAGCAATGAAGTTGGGTGTGGCGGATTATTTCCTCAAGGACCGGCTGGCACGGTTGGGAAAATCCGTTGAAAACGTGCTCGAAAAAAAGCGGCTGCGCGACCAGCAAAAGCAGGCCGTGGAAGAAATCCGGAGTCAACTGGAGGAGTTGCAACGCTGGCAGGAGGCAACACTTGGCCGGGAAGAACGTATCATGGAATTGAAACAGGAAGTCAATGAGCTGCTGACCCAATTGAAACAACCCCCGCGCTATTCCTCCCCTAACGAAATATGAAAGCAAACCTGCCGTCGGAGGAAGTGCGCCGGTTGGCGGCCTTGCGCGAATATAACGCGCTGGACACGCCGCCCGAACAGGCATTTGACGATCTCACTTTGCTTGCCGCACAGATCTGCGGGACGCCTATAGCCCTGGTTTCCCTCGTGGACGGAGAGCGCCAATGGTTTAAATCGAAACAGGGACTTGCCACCCCGGACATGCCAAGGGACATGGCCTTTTGTGCTCATGCCATTTTGAGCCCGGATAAAGTGCTCGAAGTCACGGACGCTTCGCTTGACCCTCGATTTGCAGACAACCCGCTGGTGACATCCGATCCGCATTTCCGATTCTATGCAGGAGCCCCGTTGGTGACTTCGGATGGCTACGCGCTCGGTTCACTCTGCGTTATTGACTACACTCCGCGCAAACTCAGTCCCGAGCAGTTAATCGCTTTGCGCGCCCTGGGGCGGCAGGTCATAGCGCAATTGGAACTAAACAGGCAGGCGCGGAAACTCCTCGACGAAGCGGTGGAACGCGAGCGGGCGGAGGCCTTGCTGAACGAACAATACACCCAGTTGTTGCACAGTAAGAAGGAGACTGATGTCTTGCTGACGCGGGCGGAAAGGCTCCGTGCCTCCCTGTTGAGCCTGGTTGAGGACGAGCGTCGCGCGGGAAAAAAACTGCGGGAAAGCGAGGAGCGTTTCCGGGAGCTCGCCGAAAACATCAACGAGGTTTTCTGGATTACCGATCCAACCATGCACGAACTGCATTATGTCAGCCCTGCCTACGAAAAAATCTGGGGCCGCTCCTGTGCCAGTCTTTACGCCTCGCCCCGCCAATGGATTGAAATGATCCATCCCGAGGATGTTGCTCGCGTTCTCGAAGCCATCTCCAACATCTCCTTCTCGGGAGGTTTTGAAATCACCTACCGCATTCTGCGTCCTGACAAGGCCGTGCGTTGGATCTACGACAAGGGTTTCCCAGTCCTGAGTGCAGAGCGCAAGGTTCATCGAATTGTCGGCACCGCCGAGGACATCACGGAGCAAAAAACACTCGAGGATCAATTCCGGCAGGCCCAGAAGATGGAATCCATTGGCCAGCTGGCCGGCGGCATCGCTCATGATTTCAACAATATCCTGGGAGCCATCATGGGGAACTTGTACCTGGCCAAACTCGAGGCTTCAGACAATACGGAGGTCTTGAATTATCTGGGGGAAATTGACAAAGCCTCCGAGCGCGCTCGCCATCTGGTCAAACAGATACTGGCTTTCAGCCGGCAGAACAAGCCTGAGCGCAAGCCGGTCAATTTAAATGAGGTTGTCCAGGAGGCGCTCAAACTTTTGCGGGCCAGCATCCCCGCCACCATCCGCATACAGACGGAATTGACCGAAACCCCGGCTGTGTTGGCTGACGCAACCGCGATTCACCAGGTGATCATGAATCTGGGTGTCAATGCCTGGCATGCCATGAGGGATGAACCGGGAGTCCTCAAGGTCGAGGCGATTGTCATGGAGGTGGATGAGGATTATGCCAAAAGCCGGCCTGAGCTGCATGCCGGACCCTATGTGAGGCTTTCCGTAAACGACACGGGGCGCGGCATGGATGCCGCCACGCTGGAGCACATTTTCGAGCCATTTTTCACCACAAAACCGGTGGGTGAAGGCACTGGTTTGGGGCTGGCCGTTGTCCATGGCATCATGAAGAGCCATGAAGGCGGCATCTTCGTTCACAGCCAACCAGGCCAGGGAACCACGTTTTATTTGCACTTCCCAGTTCTAAAAACCGAATTGATTGCTTCCAGTATTGAGTCGAAGCCGATTCCGGCGGGACACGGCGAGCATATCATGGTGGTCGATGACGAGGAACCACTCGCCCGTGCGGCGGAAAAAATGCTGAAACGGCTTGGCTATGTGGTGACCACCCAAACCATCGCTTTTGAGGCCATCGCCGCTTTCCGCAATGATCCGGGACAATTTGACCTTGTGCTGATCGATTTAACAATGCCACACATGGACGGAGCCACGCTGGGAACACAGTTGCTCCGCATCAAGCCGGGCATCCCCATCATCATCACCACCGGCAACAGCGGGCAGTTGACGATGGAGAAATTGCGTATGCTCGGCTTTAAGGAATTGCTACCCAAACCCAGCACCGCCCAAGCCTTGGGTGAGGCGGTTCATCGCGCCCTTTATCCCTTACCTCCCTCCGAACCATGAACCCATACTAAAAGGCCAAAATGAAAACCATTCTACTCGTGGACGATGATATCTCCTTGCGCTCTGTGCTCGCCGAGGTTCTGAGAGCAAAGGGCTACGAGGTGGTCGAGGCGGCTGATGGCAGGGAGGCGTTGAATTGTTTCGACAGAAAACCCACGGACCTCGTAGTCACAGATCTTATCATGCCGGAATAAGACGGCATCGAGTTGATCCAGAACCTGCGGATGCGCCGTCCGCCCGTGCGTATCATTGGAATGTCAGGTGGCGGTCGCAATTCCCCCGAGAGTTACCTGGCCATGGCTCTCGTGCTGGGGGCGTTTGACACCCTGGCCAAGCCTTTTGCTATCGAAGAACTATTAGACACGGTGGCCGATGCATTCTCCGAATGACTGGGATATCAGGGCAACCGCCAAAATCACAATCTTTCCGTAGCGAACACAATCCGGGTGGCTGCAGAAATCAGCTCCTCAAGAATCCTGAATTTGTAATCCAGAGTTAAATACCGTTGCTCATAAATCGGGAGGGAGCCCGCTCCAGCCCTCCGGGTTGTGGGTCTTGGCTGATGATGTGTCGTCGATCGTCGGTCGAAGATCCATCCGGATATTCTCCTTCCTCCTTCCTAGCCTCATCACCCAATCCCGCGCAACGCGCCCTCACTCTATTGATGGGTTCTAATGGAAAAATGAGTGAAATGAATGAAAGGATGTCTAAAGAAACACTCCAAGAATGCTTTTACAAGGTGAAACATGGAAAAATAGAAATCCATCTCAAGGAAACTGCGACTGTAACTTATTCTATCTACTAAAATTCCTCCCAATTGATGAGAGGGGCTCTAACAACCAAAATAAATCCCATTTAAAGCACTCCAAGCTTGACGCTACTTTAGAATCTTTATAGAGTATTTAAGAATTTCTAATTCGGCGTCGCATCTACCTGGTTCTTTATTGTCATTAAACTGTCCCAAACCCTGAACTCCATACTCAGATTATGATCACCCGCCATTATTCCACTTTTATGATCCGGAATTTACGACTGATTCCGTGCGCTCTCATTGGCACATTATTGAGCGTGCTGGGCGCATCGGCTTTTGCCTTGCAGACCAGTGGCTACCCTGTCATTGGTCCAACCCTGGACCGGATGGAACTCCGCGAGAAGCTGGCCTCCCTGGAAAACCAGAAGCGTCAACTTCCGCCCGGCGTCCATCCCGATCCATCCAACTCCGAGGCAACCTCCGCAACGATCACCGGGAGTGGAGATGGTCTCATCAGCAATCAGAAAAGCCCGTTGAGCTCCTGGTATTCGGTGGGTCCGGCACCCATTGGCGGAAAGTACAGCGGGCGTGTCGCGGCGGTGGCGGTGGATCCCGCTTCGAATACACACTGGCTGGCAGGCACCGCACAGGGCGGGATCTGGGGCACCACTAATTCCGGCGCAAGCTGGCTGCCGCTGACCGATGACCAGCCTTCCCTGGCCATGGGGGCGATCACATTTGCACCCGGAAATGCAAAGGTGGTTTATGCCGGAACGGGTGAGGCCAATTTCTCGGCGGACTCCTACGCCGGGCAGGGACTGCTGGTTTCGCACGACAACGGTTTCACCTGGAAGATGATCAACACGACCTTTGCGGAAACTTCCTTCAGCAGCATTGTGGTGGATCGTGGCAATCTCACCAATCATCTGGTGGTGGCGACCACCCGGGGTGTGGGCGGAATATCCAATCACGGAACGAACATTCCGCCCAACGCTCCTTCCCGGGGCGTGTTTGTTTCCTCCAATGGCGGGACTTCGTTCACCCAGGTTCTGAATGGCGAGGCGACGGATTTGAAATGTGACCCATTCCATTTTACCTGCCAATATGCCGGCTTGGGCGAAATAACGGGATCACCCTCCAATGGTGTTTACCGGACCACCAACGGCTGGGCCACTTCACAACTTATTTCGGGCCCTTGGTATTCGGCCGCCACCCAAGCTGACTTCGGGCGCGTGGCACTGGCAATATCACCGTTTAACACCAATGTGGCCTATGTGGGGATTGCCTACACCCGTGGAAACACCAACGGCGACCTGCTCGGAATCTGGCAGACCACCAATGCTTGGGCGGCCAATCCAGATTGGAAACAACTGGCTGATATTGATAACGGCCCCTATCTCTGGTACTCATTCCAGCTGCTCGTTGACCCGGTGGATCCGGATACGTTGTATTACGCTGGCGGCTCGGTGTTGAGGCACGTTTTTCCTGCAGACACCTGGACCGGAGCCCTCACTTCAAGCACCCATCCCGACCAGCATGCCATGGCCTGGTTGCCTTATGGTTTTGACTTTTACACTTACCGCATGCTGCTCGGCAACGATGGGGGAGTCTGGTTCAGCTCTGATTACCCGGTCTCCGGAAACTGGATCGACGTCAATAACGGCATCTGTACCGCACAAATGTACCGCGGCGCTGTCGATCTCAACCCGGGCTCGAGTCTTTCGCTTGCCGGCCTCCAGGATAATGGCACCGTTCGCTGCACCGGAGCCTCTTCCTGGCCCCAACTATTCGGAGGGGACGGCTGCGATTGTGCGATAGCCAATGGTGGTTCCTCCATCGATTGGGCTTTCTCCTTCCAGACAGGCCTTTCGGTAAACATATTTAGAACACTGGATGGTGGTGTAAGCGACATCGAGAATGTGAGTTACGGAATCGACTCCACGTATGCCGGATTCTTTGTTCATTTTGAGAAATCTCCCACGAACGATAATTTGTTCATCGCAGGAACTGCCCAACTCTGGCGTTGCGATGATTTTTTCAATGGAGTCACGCCCACCTGGGTGGCCAATAGTCCCATCTTCTATACCACCAACGGCTCCCCTGTAAGCATCACGACGATGGCATTCGCCCCGAGGGATACCACGGGAATGATTTATGCCTTTGGAACCGAGGACGGGCAGTTGCTCCTGACCACCAATGGCGGAGTGAACTGGCAGAGCGCCGCATCGCCATCAACCCTCCCGGCCAGGTTCATCAGCGGCATTGCTTTCAACCCGCTCACACCCAGCACCCTTTATGTTACCTACTCGGGCTTTAATGCATCCACCCCGGGTCACTCCGGACATTGCTTCGTCTCCTCAAACGCATTCTCGTTGTCACCCACCTGGACGGATATCAGCCCGCCGGTGGATCTGCCAAACAATTGCCTGGCAATTGATCCAAACTACCCCAATAACATTTACGTAGGAACCGATACCGGGGTTTGGTACTCCGGCAACGCGGGCACTTCCTGGACGCATCAGGGTCCAAGCATGGGTATGCCGAATGTGGCTGTGTTTGACTTGCGGATGGACAGCGCAGGCCAGCCCACTGCCTTCACCCACGGTCGCGGCGCATTCAGGTTCAAAACCACCACCCCCGTCATCAACATCTGGTACCAACTGGCAAACCCCACCATTCCGATAGGTTGCCTCACCTGCCCGCCCGAAATCTATGTAAACCCCGGAGACCTGGTTGAGCTGCCCGTCCTGCTGCAGAACACGCTTCCCATCGACACCGTCAACCTGATTGCCACCATCGTGCCCTCGGCTTATTACACCGCCGTCAGCGGACCGCAGTCGTATGGTGTACTACAGGGATTGGGCTCCAAAGGTTCACGCACATTTGCCTTCCGCCTGAACACCGGTACGGTTGGAGGCCCTGGCTCCGGTTCCTCCTCCAGTGCTCTTGCCTATAACTGTGGCGATGCCGGGCAGCTCACCCTTCAGCTAGGGTGTGATTAAAGGTGGGTGAGGTTAATTCCATAAAGAGAGCCACTGGTGATTGGCTCTGAGAACGCGGAGGTGGGCGATTTGGTCGGCGGTGTCT
>Ga0214192_1000434_pt1 | contig 26444 bp, 30 predicted proteins | sample TroBogEpilimnion_44_FD_153030 | JGI IMG/M metagenome (GOLD analysis project Ga0214192, IMG submission 153030) | Freshwater microbial communities from Trout Bog Lake, WI - 29JUL2008 epilimnion | ecosystem: Environmental > Aquatic > Freshwater > Lake > Epilimnion/Euphotic zone | place: Trout Bog... | reverse complement strand
AGGTCTACTGTGGACACCACATACGAAAAGACCTACATGCGTGGAACTGTCTTCGTCACTCGTCAGGTAACGTTCTAATGTGTGCAGGAAGCTCAACCTGCCACTGTCATGAGGCTGTCGTAACAGTCCAACAGACAAGCCCTGTTGTTGTAGACGTTATTACTTCAACCCAGTCTGTTCAATCCACGATTGTTGTTCGCCCAGGACAAGGTGGCGCTGTTGGACCGCAAGGAGTCCAGGGAACCCAAGGAACACAGGGTCTCCAAGGTATATCTGGGGCAACTCGCCAAATTGCGTATGTACACAACCAAAATGTTTCGTCTGCTACATGGACTATCACACATAACCTTAATTTCTACCCAAACGTCACTACAATGGACTCCACTGGTGCAATTTGCGAAGGCGAAATCGTGTATACCAATCCGAACAGTCTAACGGTAACTTTTCTTGCAGCGTTTTCAGGCGTTGCGTATCTGTCATAAGGAGACATGATGGCCCGTAAGTTTTACACACCACTGAGTCTGACCGGACTTGAACTTCAGAATTTTACGATTCAGAATCTGGCAGACAACCCATCACCTTACGGTAAAGGCCACACCTACTACAACACCGTTGCTAATGAGATTCGTGTTTATGACGGCACGGCTTGGGTAGCAGTCGGTGGTTCCGTTGAGTACGGCACCTACTCAGCTATTCCTGCTGCTGGTAACGCTGGTCGTGTGTATGTTGCTACCGACACTCAAACACTTTATTTTGATAATGGCTCTGCATGGTTGCAGATTGGCACATCAGGAACTGCCACCTACGTTAACTCTGTAAATGGTACTTCTAATCAGATTTCAGTAAGCCAAACAACCGGTGATGTAACTGTCAGCCTTCCATCGTACATTGATGTTACTAACGGTGAATTCCACCTTAAAAAGAATGAATATTGGTTAGACGGAACACAGTATGGTGTTGTCACAGCTAACTCATACAGTGGTAATTTTAACGTAGTTGCCGTTGGACGTGCTCTTGAGCTTGAAACTCAAAGCAGCGGTAACATCATCCTTAACTCAGCTTCCGGAATTATTGACGCACTTAATAGTGAGTTACACCTTCGCAAGACTGAGTACTGGTATGGCGGAGACCAGTCCGGTACTCAAGAAGGTATTGTTGCTGCAATCTCTGACGGAACATTCCATGTAACAGCGACAAACAACAATCTTGTTCTTGAGTCTAATAACGGATGGGTCACCCTTGGTGGTGATAGCGGAGTTGAGTCTCTATCTAACTTCCAAACAACTTCTGGAAACAACATCACATCAGGAAACAACCTGTATGTAAAGAACGGCATTTACGCTGGTGGCACTGATACATCTACAGATGGTTACCTGTACATCAAGGATGCTTCTGGAAACAACCTTGTAGCACTCAGTGGTACAAACGGTTCTGGGGTTATTGAGACCCATGGAACTGTCAATCTTTATCGTGGCTATAATGATAACGGCAACCAGTACGGTTCTTTCTACAGCGATTCAGATACTAACCTTATCATCAGTGCAAATAACAACAACATCGTTCTTGTATCTGATTCTTCTCACTCGTACATTGGTTCAGTCTCTTCTGGGAACCAGATTGCAACAATCTCAGACATCCACAATATTGCATCAGGACTCTATGTCCTTGGTTCGGTAAAGGCTGCATCTGACGACAACATTGACCTTACCTCTCCAATAACTACTGTTATTGGTGGAGTTGAACTTAACAACACTGACCGTGTTCTTGTTAAGGCCCAGACCGATGCGACCCAAAACGGCATATACGTCTTTGACGGCGGAACAAACATGCTTGTCCTCTCAACAAACCCAGAGGATACCGCTCTTAAAGAAGGCTCTTACACACTTGTAGAAGAAGGAACACACGCTGCTCAAGGTTGGATTATCACATCCTACACTGCGTCTGCTTCTACTTGGACACAGTTCTCGGCCGCTGGTGAGTACACACAGGGTAACGGCATTAGCATCTCTGACGGGGTTATCTCTGCAGTTGTCCAAGGCACCCAAGGTATGGCACTTACCTCAAGCGGTATTGCCGTCAACAACGGAACTGGTCTTGAGTTTAATGGCTCAACTGGTGCTCTCCAAGTCATTGACTACACCTCCCTTACCAAGAAGTACGCAACGTCTATCGGTGATGGAACAAGCACTTCTTTTGATATCACTCACAACCTTGATACAGAAGATGTTGTTGTTACCATCTACGATGCGACAACAAAGGAAGAAGTTTTTGCGGATGTTACACACGCAAACAACTCAAAGGTGACTGTAGTCTTTGCAGTAGCCCCATCAAGCAACGCATTCCGTGTAGTGGTGGTTGGCTAACAACTAGTAAAGGGCGTACATGAGCCGTAGGTTTTTAACACCGCTTAACGTACTGCATTTGGCCTCTGCGCCTAGCAGTCCGTCTATTGGCGATGTCTACTTTAATACGGTTACTAATGCTCTCTACACTTGGAATGGCTCTGAGTGGGTTAGCGCTGGGTTACAAGGCGCACAGGGAACAATAGGTTCAACAGGGCCGCAAGGAACAACTGGTTCTCAAGGTTTAACAGGAAACCAAGGCGCTACAGGTTCACAGGGTTCAGTAGGAACTCAAGGAACTACTGGAGCAACAGGCTCCCAAGGAACCACCGGCTCTACGGGTTCACAAGGTGTGCAAGGATTTACAGGCTCTCAAGGAATCACCGGAGCTCAAGGTACAACAGGTATTCAAGGTGCTGTTGGACAAACGGGAAGCCAAGGAGCCACCGGTAGCCAAGGAACCATCGGTTCACAGGGAGCTACTGGAAGCCAAGGAGCTACTGGAAGCACAGGCTCCCAAGGAACAACAGGTTCACAAGGAACTACCGGAAGTCAAGGAACAACAGGTTCACAAGGAACTACCGGAAGTCAAGGAACAACAGGTTCACAAGGAGCACAAGGTTCTGTCGGTTCGCAAGGAACCACCGGTGCAACTGGTTCGCAAGGTGCACAAGGAGCGCAAGGAAACACAGGCTCTACTGGTGTACAAGGTTCCACTGGAACACAGGGAGCGCAAGGATACACGGGCTCTCAAGGTTCAGTTGGTTCACAAGGTACAACAGGTTCACAGGGCATTCAAGGAACCCAAGGCTATACGGGAGCACAAGGAACGACTGGCTCACAGGGCTCTACCGGTAGTCAGGGTTCTACTGGTAGCCAGGGAATACAAGGATTACAAGGTACCCAGGGAACACAAGGTACACAGGGAACACAAGGTACGCAAGGTATTCAAGGTGCCGTTGGTCCTGTTTCCTCTCAGAACGCTCACCAGTCTGTAGAAGCTGTTCAAACAACTCCGCTTGGTAATGGCGCTACCTATTACAACGGTTCTGCTGATGCTAGTAATGGTACTGGTGTTGGCGCATACATTGTTGCAACATCCAATGGAGTTCTTAACGTTGATGGATACACAAGTCCTTACTTAGCAGTAGGTGACCGTGTTCTTATTGCTGGTCAAGCAACTCAAGTTCAAAATGGTATCTATACAGTCACTCAAACAGGTAGCTCATCCTCTGTTTGGAAACTTACTCGTGCTACAGATGCGGATAACCATGTTGCAGCACAGGTAGAAGAAGGAGACTACGTCTTTGTAACCGATGGAACTGTTTATGGTAAGACCGCATGGCTTATGTATGCCAACGGCTCTAACTCAGATGGCTCTATCCGTATCGGTACAGACGCTATCCAATGGACACAGGCTAGTGGTGTAGGTGCACAAGGTGCTACAGGTGCCCAAGGCGCTGGTGGAACTATTGCTTACTATGGTTCTTTTTACGACACAACTACTCAAACTGTTGCAAACAACACAACTGCTTATCCAATCAGTATTAACAACACCTATGAGAACAATGGCGTCATAACTCAGGGTGGAAACTCTATTGAGTTCTTACATCAAGGAACTTACAGCATAACTATCTCAGTACAACTAGTTAACACTGCGTCTCAGATTTACAACGCTAACTTGTGGCTAAGAGTTAACGGCGTAGATGTTCCATACTCCAATAGCCAAATGACTGTACCTCAATCGCACGGTTCCGTTTCAGGTCAAATGATTGAGACTGTTAATTATGTCTACACGTTTAATGCCAATGACGTTGTTACCTTCATGTGGCAAGCAGAAAGCACAACAGTTTCTATTGAAACTATTGCTGCGGGGACTACTCCTACAACCCCTATTACTCCTGGCATTATCCTTACCGCAACACAAGTTGCTTATGCAATCCAAGGCACACAAGGACTACAGGGCACAACAGGTTCTCAAGGAGCCACGGGTACACAAGGTAGCACCGGTTCTCAAGGTACTGCTGGGTCTCAAGGAACCGCAGGTTTTCAAGGAGCAACGGGAACGCAAGGTGCTACCGGAACAACCGGAGCGCAAGGTGCTACCGGAACTCAAGGAGCTACTGGTTTTCAAGGTGCTACAGGAGCTCAAGGTGCTACAGGTACCCAGGGAGCTATCGGTTCTACCGGAAGCCAAGGTACAACCGGTGCAACAGGCAGCCAAGGTACACAGGGACCAATCGGTGCAACTGGTTCACAGGGAACAACTGGAACTCAAGGTGCCACCGGTTCTCAAGGTTCTACTGGGTCTCAAGGCAGTACTGGACCTCAAGGAGCTACAGGTTCTCAGGGAGCAACGGGTTCCCAAGGAGCTACAGGTGCAACTGGGTCACAAGGAGCAACAGGAACACAGGGAGCAACCGGTGCTACTGGTGCTACAGGTTCACAGGGTGCTACCGGAACGCAAGGAGCCACGGGAGCTACCGGTAGCCAAGGTTCTACCGGAACGCAAGGCACCACCGGTTCACAAGGAACCCAAGGTTCTATCGGACCACAAGGCCCACAAGGAACGCAGGGTGTACAGAGCCCGCAAGGAACACAAGGTTTGCAAGGTCCATCTGGACCACAAGGTGTGCAGGGAACTTCTGGCGCTACATTTATAGTTGAATACTTAGATGGCGGTTCTGCATCTATAAATCCAGATATAATCTATGACGCAGGAGCATCTGGAGCAACTACAACAACTTGGACTTATCTAGTTGATGCTGGCGCATCAACGGTAATCTTCTAATCAAGAGAGGTCAGTAATGACAACTAGAATACAGAACCGCAGAGACACTGCGGCTAACTGGACGTCCAATAACCCTACTCTTGCTGCTGGTGAACTTGGCTTTGAATCTGATACTGGTCTGTTTAAGCTAGGTAACGGTTCTTCTAACTGGACAACACTGTCGTACGCTGGCGGTTCTTCTGGTTACACCACCACAGCTACTGCTGCTGGTACAACAACTCTTACAGCTACAAGTAACCCTAACCAGTTCTTTACTGGCTCAACTACACAGACTGTTCTTTTACCTGTTGCTAGCACAATGGGTGTTGGAAAGCAGTTCGTTGTCTACAACACCAGCACCGGTGTTGTCACTGTTCAGTCTTCTGGTAACAACACTATTTTTGCTCAGCCTGCGAACACAGCAGCTACCTACACCCTTATTTTGGCGTCAGGAACAACTGCGTCTTCATGGTCTGCTGATTACAGCGGATTTTTTGCTGGAGTAACTGGTACTGGAAACGTCGTCCTTGCAACATCCCCCTCATTGTCAGGCGCAACTGAAACTAACCTTACACTTGCTGGAACAGTAACAGCTAACTCGTCTACGGGAACATCTGGTCAGGTACTCACCTCTACTGGTACAGGTGTTCAATGGGCATCAGCAGCTTCTGACCCACTACCTTCAGTCTTTTTGTTAGGCGGCATGTAGTAGTCTTTGCCGCATGAATCTGGTTCAACAATCGGTGCAACAAGGCGGTAAATTAACGCCTTTAATTATTCCAGCATCGGTTACTGGTGGAACTGGATTAATGAATCCATCTGTCTTTATAGATGACGATGGTGACATCCTCTGCATATTGCGCCATATCAACTACACGCTTTATCACTCAGAGAATGACCAACGCTTTCCAAGCATCTGGGGGCCACTATCTTACCTGCACCCAGAAGAAGACCAGAAGCTTCGTACTGAAAACTACCTCTGCAAATTAGACTCTGATTTCAATATCGTGAGTTATTGCAAGATAGAAATGCTCAATCTGCATGAGCCTATCTGGGAGTTTGTAGGGGCTGAAGACCAGCGATTAGTGAAGTGGAATGGTAAGTATTACGGCACTGGTGTGCGCCGAGACACAACCACTAATGGTCAGGGCCGCATGGAACTATCTGAGCTAGAGATTGATAAAGAGGCGTGGACTGCTAAAGAAGTTTCTCGGGTTCGTATTGAAGCCCCAATTAACAAAGAATCGTATTGTGAAAAAAACTGGATGCCTATCCTTGATAAGGATTACCAATACGTTAAATGGACCTCACCTACAGAGGTAGTTCAGGCAAGTCCAGATACAACAGAGTCTGTTCAACTTTCAGTACAACGAGGAGTTGAAGCTCCTACCGACTTGCGTGGTGGCTCTCAAGTCATTCGTTGGGGTGAGTACTACATTGCTATTACGCACGAGGTAGTTCTCACTAAAAATTACATGGGACAGAAAGATGGCGTTTATCGCCATCGTCTTTGTGTGTGGGATACCGACTTTACACTGGTAGGAGTTTCTCCTAGCGAGTGGTCATTCTTAGATGCAAAGATTGAATTTGTGTGTGGAGCTGCTGTATTGGACGGTAACTTATTGTTATCTTGGGGGTTTCAGGATAATGCCGCATTTATCTTGCAGGTACCAGCACAGCTGGTAGACCAAATGATTGCTGAGGCTATCCGTGGAAATTAAAGACCTGATAGTTCAGCTATCCAACAATCCCTTTAGCCCTGAGCTTAACCTCAAGATTGCTAATGCTTATGATGAGATTGGGCAGACTGCATCTGCTGTTTCGTTCTACCTACGCACGGCAGAGTACGGCTACTACACCCACTACGACCATGTCTATGCCTCGCTGTTAAAATCAGCTGAATGCTTTAGCATGCAGCGTAACCGTGAGCACACCGTCCAGAACCTTTACTACAAAGCTATTGCTTACTTGCCCAATCGCCCAGAGGCGTGGTTCTTGTTCTCACGCTACTTTGAGCGCAATCAAAAATGGCAAGAATCTTATACCTATGCCGAAGTAGGTTTGTCCTTACCTAGGGTCAAATTAAAGCCGCTCCCTATAGACGTGGATTATCCCGGTGAGTATGGTCTGACCTTTGAGAAAGCGGTCAGTGCATGGTGGGTAGGGCGCCAAGATGAATCTGTCCAACTCTTTCAGAAACTTCTTGCTGAGCCCCTGGCAGAGCAATACAAAGCCGCTGTAGAAAACAACTTAACGAGTTTAGGGCACACAACGCCCTCTAGGTAAGGATAATTACCGTATCACCAGCCACAAGGAGTTTATTCAATGGCAACAGCCTCGTATTTACTGCTAGCGCAGACAGGCGCTTCAGGTAGCACTGGCAACAACTCTGCTACTTTGACCGCAAATACCAACACTATTCTTTATCAGGTTCCAGCATCAACTCAGACTGTTGTATCTACCATTACTGTCTGCAACCAAGCCTCAACCGCGGCAACATTTAACATTGCTGTTGTTAAGGCAGGTACCGCTGTAGCAACGCAAAACTATGTTGCTTACGGAACTCCAATTGCTGGTAACGACACCATCGCTCTCACACTGGGAATTACATTGAGTAACGCAGGTACAGGTGACACCATCGTCGTCTACTCCTCAACATCCACTCTCTCGTTCTCAGCCTTCGGTTCTCAAATAGCGTAAGGGGTACTAACTAATGTCAGTTAGTCGCCTATCTAAACAAAGTATACAAGCTGGTTTCCCCAAGCAACAAAACGTTTGGGATGGAATTAGCCAAACTGCTTCTATGGATGCTATTACTTCTTTAACTTTAACGGCTGATAATTCGTCTATTGTGTTTAATAACATCCCAGCAACATATTCTCATCTGCAGATTCGTGGTGTAGTTAGAGGCGCAACAACTGGTTGGATTGGCTATTACATAAACAATGACGCTACTGCGGGCAACTATCAACGCCATTTTCTCTATGGAACTGGTTCTTCTGCGGCAGGAGGATGGTCAGGAACTACCTCTAGTGCTGATGGAATCATTGCTTACTCTGCTAGCAGTGGTGCTTTTACAGGTTTTACTTGTGACCTCTTAGACTACACAAGTACGAACAAAGGAAAAACTACTCGCTCGTTATTTGGCTACGATAACAACGGCAGTGGAACTATTGAGTACGTTTCTAGTGGGTACTATGTAACAAGTACTGCTGTTAGTTCTATTACTATTTTTAGCGAAGCAGGAAACCTTAACGCTGGAACAACTATTTCCCTATATGGAGTTAAATAATGGCTACATGGACACCTTTGCAGTCTGTAACTTTAAGCAGCAATCAAGCCAGTGTAACCCTGAGTAACATTGACCAAACATACACCGACTTGGTGCTAGTCTCATCTGTGCGAGGAGACACTGCTGCTATATCTACAACTTTGGGTATGCAATTAAACGGAGACGCCTCAACAAATTACTCTTCAACCTATTTGAGAGGCTACACAACAACAGCGTCTTCCTCTAGAATTTCTAACCAATCACAACTTTACACAGGTGAAATTCCTGCAGCATCATCTACTTCGGGCGGATACTCAGCGCATACCACTAACTTCTATAACTACTCCACTACAGGTTATTCAAGAACCATAGTAAGTAAAAATGGAAACCCATTAAATTATTTAGATACAAATGTTAACACTTGGAGCAACACAACTGCTGGAATAAACACCATTAAGTTGTTTATGAATGCTGGAAATATTGCTGCTGGAAGTTCTTTTTCTTTGTATGGAATCAGTGCAGTAAATGCTAAAGTATCTCAAGCATCTGGCGGAACATTTATTGCCTATGACTCTTCTTATGTGTACCACGTTTTTAAGGGAACTGGAACATTTACTCCTAACCGTGCAATTACTGCAGACGTTCTTGTCGTTGCTGGTGGTGGCGGTAACGGTGCTAACTGGGGCGCAGGAGGCGGTGCTGGCGGAGTTGTTGGTACTCCTTCTGTTTCTTTTGCTTCTGGTGTGTCTTATCTCTGCACTGTAGGTGCCGGAGGACCTGGAAACGGTTCTTCTGGTAACGGTACTCAAGGAAATAACTCAAATATAACTGGTGGTTCCCTATCTCTTACCGCAGCAATTGGCGGAGGTTACGGCGCTGGAGGTGGTAGCAGTGTTGGTGGAACAGGTGGTTCTGGCGGTGGTTCTGGTTCTAACTCCAGCAACCTTTCAGGAGGTTTGGGAACATCGGGCCAAGGAAATAACGGCGGAGCAATTACTGCTCAACCAGGAACTACTGGTGGTGGCGGTGCTGGTGGCGCTGGTACAAACGAAACTGTTGCTTATGGTCGCTCAGACGGCGGTGTAGGGACCAACTCGTACTCTGCATGGGGACTAGCGACTAATACAGGGCAAAATTCTGGAGGAACTGTCTACTATGCAGGCGGAGGAAGCAACTCTCAAGGTAGTGGTGTTGGCGGATTAGGCGGAGGAGGAACAGGTACATCTGCTACGGGAGGCGGAAATGGAACTACTAACACTGGTGGTGGTGCTGGAGCAAGCGGTAGTGGAGTAGCTTCTCAAGGTGGTTCAGGAATTATCATTGTGAGGTATGCACGCTAATGAACGAGACACTAACTAAGCTTGGTTCTTACACTGTTTCAGCCTCTGGTGGAGACACAATGGTTACTTTCAATAACATTCCTCAAGGTTATTCTGACCTAAAGATTGTTGGCTCTGTGCGTAGTGCTGGAACAGGAAACACTGTTTTAGGTGGGTTAATTAATGGCTCTTACTCTGGATATAGCCACTCAGCGGTATACACACAGGATTCTACAAATGCTTCATCTTCTCAATCCACAACGTTTACCGTAAGTACAACACCTTACGCACGGTTGAGTGAGTGTTACTTTGATGGCGGCAGCCAAACAGCAGGTATGTACACATCCTTTGAATGGTATATGCCTGGGTATTCGTCGTCTAACTACAAGTCTTCAACGCTTGAGTTCTGCTCTGAAAGTAATTCCGCATCAGCGTATGTAGAGCAAGGCGCAATTTTTTGGCAAAACAGTGCAGCAGTTACTTCTCTTTCCTTTGTACTAAATAATGGAAACATTGCTCAATATTCATCGTTCACTCTATACGGCGTTAAAAATATGGCAAACATATTAGGAAATTCTGTACGAGCATCTGGCGGAACTATTACTACAGATGGTACTTATGTTTACCACACATTTAACTCCACAGGCGCATTTCAACCAAGTACAAGATTATTGGCAGATGTTTTGGTAGTAGCGGGGGGTGGGGGTGGAGCTGGAAGCGACGCTTCTGATGGCGGTGGTGGTGCAGGCGGCGTTATTTACTTTACTTCACAGCCTCTTACAAACGGCACTTCTTACGCATGCACTGTTGGTTCTGGCGGGGCAGTCGCTACTAATGGTGTTAACTCTTATTTTGGCTCATTAACTGCTGCAGTTGGTGGTGGTGGGGGAACTGGTAACGATAATAACGTAGGTCAATCTGGCGGTAGCGGAGGAGGAGCAGGTACTGGAGGCTCCACGACAACAAACGCTGGAGGCTCCTCTACCCAAACTGGTACTGGGGCTGCGGCCTACTACGGAAACGCTGGTGGCAGTGGAACTGGAAGCGGTTCGGGCTCTGGAAGACGGTATAACGGCGGTGGTGGTGGCGGAGCTGGCACAGCTGGAGGAAATGCAAGCGGTTCAAATGCGGGTAATGGCGGTGACGGAACATCTGCATTTTCTACACTTTTATACGCAACTAACACTGGAGTCAACGTAAACGGCACTTACTACATCGCTGGTGGTGGAGGTGGTTGGGCTGGTGGAGAGTCCTCCCACGGAACCCCAGGTACGGGTGGTTTGGGGGGTGGCGGTAACGGAGGCATTAATAGCTCAGGTCCAACAGTAGGAGCAGTTAATACTGGAAGTGGCGGTGGTGCTGGAGGATTTCAGTCAGGCAGTCGTTACGCAGGAGTTGCTGGCGGTTCTGGACTTATCATTGTTCGTTATAAAATGTAATCATGCAAGTCTGCTCTGTCTGTAAAGAAGAAAAGCCTTTCACCATGCGCTATGTGCGGGTCACTAGATAAACTATCACTTGACCACATCATCCCTCTTGCTAGGGGTGGTAGGCATAGTGTAGGGAACCTACAGTCGCTGTGTAAGCCCTGTAATAGTTCCAAAGGAACAAAGACAATGACCGAATGGTTAAAGAGCAAGAACTTGTTAGGAGTTAAGTAAGATGGCACACGCTGCAGAATTAGACGAGAACAACATCGTTACTCGTGTACTCGTTATCCCAGATAACCAAGAAGACCGTGCACAAGAATACCTAGCAAACGATTTAGGTCTTGGAGGAACTTGGGTAACCACTTCCTATAACACAATTGCTGGAGAACACCGCTTAGGTGGTACTCCTCGTAAATTTAATTATGCCGGAATAGGTTATAGTTTTGATGCAACCAAAGGCACAGAGGGCGCTTTTATTGCGCCAAAGCCATTTGCATCTTGGACTCTAGACGAGACCACGTGCACATGGCAGGCACCAACAGCGATGCCCCAGGACGGCAAGCTGTATCAATGGGACGAACCAACAACTTCATGGAAGGAAGTAGTAACAAATGTCTGATACACCAACAAAGATTATCGTTGATTGCTCAACCGGCGAGCAGATGATTGTTCCGCTAACATCCGCTGAGATTGCTGCTGCTGACCAAGCTGCAGCTGCAGCTGCTGATGCACAAGCAGCACGCATTGCAGAAGCAGAGCGTATTGCTGGTCTCAAAGAATCTGCAAAAGCTAAGTTGATTGCTGGCACACCGTTGACAGCAGATGAAGCAGCAGTACTAGTTCTCTAATTTTCCCAAAGGGGAGTCGTTGTGTCTATTAAACACGTAAGTGGTTCTGGCCTATACACAGGCGCCAAAGGCGCCAAGCTTTGGGACCAAACCACAGTACAGAACGATTTTCAGTCTATTGCTACTGTTGTAGTTCCTAGCGGTGGTCAAGCTACCGTTACATTTAGCAACATCCCACAGAACTTTACTCATTTACAGTTACGTGTAGTAGGGCGTTGTACTGGAGCGTATAACTCAAACAGTAACGTTTTTATTTATTTCAATGGAGATACTACTGTAACTGACTACTACTCACATGGGTTCTACGGTACTGGGGCAGCAAATGGCGTGTATGTGGGTAACACCCCTGCTTACGCTATGCAAGTTCCAGATGCAAATACCACTGCCAATGTTTTTGGTGGAGGAATTATTGACTTTTTGGACTATGCAAATGCTTCAAAAAATAAAGTTGCACGTTCATTAAGTGGGTTTGACCAGAACCAAAGTCCAGGAGTAGTAACATTTACATCTGTTGGCTGGTATAAAGCAGGTACAGGTTCAAACATCTCTGACCCAATTAGCTCTATTACTTTAACTCCACAAGATGGAAACTGGGCACAGTTTAGTCAAGCTGCTTTGTACGGAATAAAGGCGGCAAGTTAATGTCTAGTATTGGCGCATCTACTTATAACTTTATTGCAACTCAGTCACTGGGAAGTGCAACAAATACCGTAACTTTTTCTAACATCCCACAGGGTTATACCGATTTAGTTATTATTGCAAATGTGCAGGTAAGCGGTGCGAGTGGTTCTAAGATTCAATTCAACGGCGATACCGGAACAAATTACAGCTACACAGATATTTTGAGCTATGCCTCTACCGCAGCAAGCGGAAGAAACACAAGTACATCATCAATTTATAATAACTTTGTTTATGGTGAATCAATTACGTCTGGTGTTTACAGCCCTTACGAAATCCACATACCAAGTTACGCTAATACAAATATGTACAAGACTATGCTCTGGAAGTACGGAAGCAATACGACTAACTCTAACAGCGGAGAGTATGGTTTTATTACGGGTCTTTGGCGTTCCTATAACCCAATCACCTCCATCACTATTTCTTGTTGGAATGCCGTTAACTATGCTGTAGGGACTTCATTTACTCTTTATGGAATTAAAGCCGCAGATATAGCCTCTATTATTCCTACAAAAGCTATTGGTGGAGATGTTATTGCTACTGATGGCACTTACACTTACCATGCATTTAAGAATACTGGGGCATTTATACCAGCCGCTGCAATTAATGCGGATGTATTTGTAGTTGCTGGTGGAGGCTCTTCGGGTTATGACTGGGGCGCTGGCGGTGGAGCAGGAGGTATCTTCTACGCCTCTTCTCAAGCTTTAACTGCAGGCACTAACTACCTGTGTACAGTTGGCTCTGGTGGTGCGTCTTACGCATATGAAGCAGTAAGAGGTAATGCTGGAAACAACTCTCAGTTTGGGGCCTTAACTCCTGCGGTAGGTGGCGGCGCTGGTGGTGGTTTAAATAACGGCTCTGGCGGAGGTTCTGGTGGTTCAGGTGGTTCAGGCGGTGGTGGAAACTACCTAGGAACACAAGCAGGAGGTTCATCTACTCAAACAGGAACTGGCGGAACTGGTTACGGAAATTCTGGTAGCGCTGGATATGGTGCTGGAAACCCTAACGAAGCGTCTGGCGGTGGCGGTGGAGCTGGCGGTGCAGGTGTTGCCCCTACAGCATCAAATGGCGGCGCAGGTGGCGTAGGACTTAGCGGAGCAACTCTATCAATAATTAACTCTATTGGAAGTACACTTAACTTAGGTGAGTACTACTCAGGTAACTGGTATTTTGCTGGAGGCGGCGGCGGTGCAGGCCGTACTTCTGGTGGCGCTGGTGGCAAAGGCGGTGGAGGCTCTTATGGCGCTCCAGGAAGTGGCCAAGGTTTCCCTGGTCTTGCAAACACTGGTGGAGGCGCTGCTGGTGATGGACGACAAGGTGGTTCTGGACTTATAGTAGTGAGGTACCTAAGCTAATGGCTAAAACATATTCTGCTATTCAAACAATCACAGCTGCTGGTGGAGAGTCCTCAGTAACCTTTACTAATATTCCTCAAAACTACACTGATTTAAAAGTTGTTTTTTCTTCCCGTGTCTCTGGCACTGGAGATAGAAGTATGAGTGTAACTTTTAGTGGAAGCTCTACGGGGTATTCTTACCGTGCTATTTACGCAACAGGAAGCGGAGTATCACCCACAACTGCTACAGGTCAATCAAATTTGTGGATTGGGTATAGCAACAATGCTAGTGACACATCCAGCACTTTTTCTAACTGTGATTTTTATGTTTACAACTATACCTCTACATCAAATGCTAAAGCCGTATTAGGAACTGCTGCATGGGAAACAAACGCCACTGCAAATATTGACTTAGCTACCGTTGGTCTTTGGAGCATTGGAACTCAAGTAGGAGTAACTATCATTACGTTTACCCCAGCTTCAGGAACGTTGATTGCGGGTTCTACTTTTACTCTTTATGGAATTGGTTCAGGAGCTAAAGCATCTGGTGGAACTGTGTCTTCAGACGGCAAGTACATTTATCACACGTTTTTATCCACAGGAGCGTTTGTCCCTACTGAGCAAATTAAAAACGCCGAAGTATTAGCGGTAGCTGGTGGTGGAGCTACAGGTGTTCGGTTCTCTGGTGGCGGCGGTGCTGGCGGAGTTGTGTATCTTCCCGGTAACACCTTTGCAGCTGGAACTGTGTATGTATGCACTGTAGGCGCAGGAGGAGCTTCCCCCGCAAACAACGGAGTTAACTCTCAAGTTGCGGCGCTAACTGCTGCAGTTGGCGGCGGATTTGGTGGAAGTACAAACTACAATTCAGGCCTTTCCGGTAATGGCGGTTCTGGTGGTGGAGCAATGGGTTACTCAACAAACTCCCCAGGAACCGCAATCTCAGGACAAGGAAACATCGGTGGTTCTGGTGCTTCTGCTGTCCGTAACGGTGGCGGTGGCGGTGGCGCCGGTGGTGTAGGTGAAAGCGCAAACAATAACCATGGAGGTAACGGCGGTGTAGGAACCTCTGTTTACTCCGCATGGGGTGCCGCAACAGGCACAGGACAACTAGTTGGTAGCACTTTCTACTACGCAGGTGGTGGAGGTGGTGGCACTAACTTGGGTAACGGCGGTTCAGACGGCACATTTGATTACCACGGTCTTGGCGGATACGGCGGCGGAGGTAACGGCGGCGCTGGAAACAACGGTGGTGCCTCAGAAAACTTGCAAACAGAAACTAGCGGAACTGCCAACACCGGAGGCGGTGGCGGTGGTAACGAACAAGCCGGTTCTGCAGGTAACGGTGGCTCTGGCCTTATTATAATTCGCTATCCAGTTATTCAGTAAGGAGACGCCATGCGTGGAACACGTGTAGAAGGACGCTTTAAGGTTGACTTTGAAAAGATGTCAATGGAAGAGGGTGTAGTTGATGAATTGGGCACGCCTGTAGGTACGGCAGTTGAATGGTATATTTGGGACAAAGATTACTTTGCTGCTAATCCATCTGTGGTTGTGGACGACATCTACGACGTCTCTAACCAAACAAATGGTCAGGGCCGTAAGTGGAAAGACCCATTTAGTATGCCGGTAATCATGGGGCAACTTATGCGCTCAACTAATATCCTCAATGAGCGAGGTTTCTACGTAAGCGATACCTTAAGAATTGTTCTTGCTGTTGCAGATGTGGAAAGACTCTTGCCCGCCATGTTGACTGACCCAAGCTCTCACATCAGAGACCGCATAGTATTTGCGGATGAAGTATTTGTTCCTACCCGTGTCTTGCCACGAGGACGTTACAAGAATTACTACAGCGTCATTACCTTGGATTGCAACCAAACCAATCCAGAAGAAATGGTCAACGATGTCCAGTTCCAGCAGTACACCTACTAAGCGTAGAAAAACTGCAGAGTGCGGAACCCTTGGCGGTTACGCAAAACACACTAAAACGAAAACAACAGTTTGCCAGCCCTGTAGAGATGCTCGCAACGAGTACCGAAGTAAGTACTACAAAGAGCATCCTGAAAAGAAACGTGCTGCCGATATTCGGTATAACAAAAGTCATCCAGGTCAACGCACAAAGTACGACCAAAAATACAGGGACAATAACCGTGAAAAGGTGCGTTCAGCTACCCTTAAATGGAACAAAGCAAACAACGACAAAATGAATGCTGCTGCTCGTAGGCGTAGAGCCAAGAAGCGAGAAAACGGCTTTGAGTATTACACAGAAGCACAAGTCTTAGAACTGTATGGGAATTTCTGTTATCTCTGTAATGTTCAGATAGATTTAACAGCACCTCGTACTCAGGGTCGTGGAGACGGTTGGGAATTAGGCCTGCACATAGACCACGTCATCCCTATAGTTAGCGGTGGTCCTGATATAATTAGCAATGTGCGTCCGACCCACGCACGATGCAACTTGACCAAAAACTCAACCCCCTTAGAAAGGCACAACATGTCAGATGTAACACCTGTAGCTCCTGCTACAACCGATACAGCTGCAGTGACACCTGATGTTACTGCTGCTCCAGCAGACGCAACTGTAGCTGCACCAGCTGCAGATGCAACAACCACCGATGCTTCAGCTGCCGCTGCACCAGTCACCACTGATGCTCCTGTAGCTGCTCCAGCAGATGCTTCAGCTCCAGCAGCTGATGCTGCACCTGCTGACGCAACTGCTGCTCCTGCTGCAGATGCAACCGCTCCTGCTGCAACAGATGCACCAGCTGATGCTGCTGCTCCTGCAGATGCTTCAACCGATTCAGATGATGACTCAGATGACGATTCAGATGATGACTTTGACGAAGATGAGTTTGATGACGAAGACTTTGACGACCTTGATGATGAGGACGATGAAGATTCAGAAACCGATTCTGAATAAGAAAGGCTAAAAATGCCAAAGACACCAGCGGCTAAAAAAGGTAAAGTAGAAAAAGTCATGAAGGAAGCCAAAGAAGGCAAACTTCACTCTGGCTCAAAAACTGGACCTGTGGTTAAATCAAAGAAGCAAGCAATTGCTATCGCTTTGTCTGAAGCAAACAAGTCTACAAAGAAGAAGAAAAAGTAATGGCTGATAAGAAGCCAGCAGAGAAGCCTGTGACCTTGGCAATCAAGGTCCCAGGCAAATCTGCCCGTGAAACACACAAAGTGTTTAAGAACAAAAATGGTGATGTGATTGTTGACCACACCAATGTTCGCAAAGCTAAATTTGACAAGATTAATCTCACCAAAAAAGCTGGAGCTAAGAGTGTTCAGCAAGGTGTAAAGGCTGTACAGAAATACCACCGAACGACAGGAAAGTAATATGGCCGCCCAAGACAATTTAAGCTCTAATCAATTCATACCTCATTTTACAGGTAGTCATTTTTCCGATGATAAAGGTAATTACTTCAGTGTGCAAGATGTTGTAGCCCACGCTCAAAGTAATCCAAGTTATTTTCATAAAAATTTTCCGTTAAATAAATTAGCCCACGATAGAGCCTACTGGCAAGGCGATAAAGAGCGCATGAATAAGGCTGATACCAGTTTTCCTCTTCTTGTTATAAAAGATGGAAATAATCTAAGTGTGGCTGATGGATTAAACCGTATGGAAAAAGCAATAACGGTAGAAGGTAAGAAAACTTTAGATGTTCATATAGTTCCTAAAAAGGATATTATGCACTTAGCAAAGAAAAACAAACCTCCTAGAAATACAGGTAAAACAACATGAGCGACTCAAATAACTTTATGTCTAAACAATTTAATCCTCTAGAAAAAACTGCTGGATTTGAAAATCCACATGGTAAATGGTCATTTAAAGTTGGGGATATTGTTAATATGGCTGCTAGTAAAGGTAAGTTAAAAACCTTTAATCCTCAGATATTTGCCCCTCAACTAGAAGGACGTCTAGGAGAGAGCACAGAAGAAAATAGAACACGAACCAATGCGGTAGATATGAGCCACCCTATTGTTGCACTTAAACATCCAGATGGTACACATAGCCTCCTTGATGGAACCCACAGAGTCCAAAATGCTTTGGAAAAGGGTATGAAAAGCATTAATGCACGAGTAGTCACTCATAAAGACATGCAACCATGGGAACAGAAAAAGAAAAAGGGCAAATAATGGCATCATCACCAGCATGGCAACGTAAAGAAGGTAAGAATCCAAAAGGCGGCTTGAATGCTAAGGGCCGTGCATCTGCAAAGGCAGAAGGACACAACCTCAAAGCTCCAGTGAAGAAAGGCGACAACCCACGTCGTGCATCATTTCTTGCTCGTATGGGTGGAGCACCTGGCCCAGAGCATAAGCCCAATGGTGAGCCGACACGACTATTATTATCACTACAAGCATGGGGTGCTTCCTCTAAGGCTGACGCCAAAAAGAAAGCTGCTGCCATCTCTAAGAGAAACAAAGGTAAGAAGTAATGGCTAAAGCAAAGCTCGGCTCAGGTGCTCGCTTCAAGAAAGTTGAAGAAGAGGCTGCGAAGTCAGGTGCCAAGAATCCAGCTGCTGTTGCAGCTGCTGCTGGCATGAAGAAGTACGGCAAGAAAAAAATGGAAAAGATGGCCCAAGCCGGAAAGAAAGGTAAGTAACTATGTGCAAAGCATGTGGATGTGGCTGCTCAAAGCCTAACTGCAAGGGCGCCTGCAAGAAGAAGCCTTCAACCAAGAAGGGCAAGTAATGAATAAGAAGACCGACAAAGCACAAGATGCCAAGGTCATGAAGAACATGACTCCTCGCCAGATGATGGAGTTCAAGTCTAAGGACAAGAAGATGGACAAAGACAAGTCCATGACTCAAGCCGAAGACACTAAGAAGGACAAGGCTTTAGCTAAGAAGATTAAAGCTAAGGATAAGAAAAAGAAGTAAGACTAAGCCCCGACAAGCTCGGGGCTTTTGTCTATCATTACCTTATCGGTAACCCGCTGCGGGTCCGTGCAGTCCCACTGCTTGCGCTTAATAAGGGGTTTATCTCATGCTGTCTACGCCTACCCAGAAGTTGGCTTAGTTATGAAAGCAATAGATAACTTCATTAGCGCCGTGCACAAGTCAAGCCACGAAGCAGCTCAAGTTATGTCATCTCAGCTTCGTTCAGAAGCACGAGCTTCTGGTTGGCCAGAGCACGTTGTGCGTAATATGCACGTTAAATACGACTCAGGTAAGTTCACCTCTCATGTCCACGAAGCACATGCGGCAGAGGCTGGAGACCTAGAGTACGGCACTCCTAACCAACGTCCAACGGCTGCTATTCGTCGTGCCTCTAATCGCACTCAAGAGGCAGAGAAGTTTCTCATTGGTCGTCTTGCTCAGAGAGTAGGGAAGCTATGACATTCCTTCTATCAGAAGATAAAGCCCTTCGTGACCTTCTCGTTGGCCTCAAGGTAACCGACCAGAAGTCGGACGCTACAGGCACAGCTACCCGAAACGTCAAGGTCTACTTTGGACAGCCTGACCAAGAACTTCGTGACCAGACCTATCCATACATGACTATTGACATGATTGATATTGCTGAAGATTTTTCTCGTTCCATGCGTGGAAAAACAAAGCCTTCGTATTTGCCTGACCCAACAGCAAATCCAGATGGCACAGGAGATTACAACCCAGAGACAAGTGATTGGAATATTCATTGGCCAATCCCTATGAATATTGACTATCAAATCACTGCCTACTCTCGTCAACCTCGCCATGACCGTGAGTTGTTGGCGCAGATTCTCAACACCAAGATTCCTCCTCGGTTCGCAGTTCTGGAACTAGATGATGGAACTGTTCGGCGTTTGGACCTCTTGGATATTTCTAAGAGAGACATTACTGAACAAGGAAAGCGTCTATTCGTAAACGCTTTCACTGTGCGAGTCTCATCCGAGATTGCGCCAGAGACATACAACCAAGTCTACAAAGCGCTTACTGTATCGGTGGAAGGCACTGAAGGAGAGTTTGTTCAAGGACAAACGTCATATCCTTTTACTGCTGTTCAATCCTTTACTATCCCAGAATAATTCGGAACCCCTACAAAACTAGTTAGGAGAAAACATGGCAGGATATGCCCGTCCCGGTGTCTATATCACCGAGCGTGTACTCCCACCGACATTGACCGGTGGAGTCTCAGCAAACGCTGCTGGTGCTGTTGTTGCAACCTTTGCACAAGGCCCAGAATCTGTAACCCTTGTCCAGTCTTGGTATGAGTTCACCTCATACTTCGGTGGATACAATGCTTCATACCCAGCTACCTTTGAAGTAGCTGCTTTCTTCAATAACGGTGGTAAGGAACTTTACGTCAAGCGCATTCTTGCGGTTGATGCAGTTGCAGCTACCGTCAACATCGTTGACTCATCCAGCAACGTTATCGGCTCTATTACTTCTAAGAATGCTGGAACCGATGGCAACAAGCTCTACGTAGTCTTGACTGCAGGTAGCGCTGGTTCTGGTTACTGGACCCTTTACTTGTACAAGGATGCCGGTGTCGCAGATACCTTTAGCCCGTTGGCTAACAATGCTGATGACATTCTTCTTGAGCGCTATGAGAACATCGTCTTTGACGATGCAACCTCAAGCAACTATGCAGGTACAGTCATTAACTTGGTGTCACCAAACATCCAGTTTGCTCAAGGTGCACACCCAACAAACACACCAGCAACAACAAACCCATACCCATTGACAACCGGTTCAAACGGAACAGCTGTTGCTGCAACCGACTACACCGCTTACAAGGGTGGAAGCGCTTCAGTATTTGAGTCATTCACTTCACTGAACCGCCCATTGGTTATGTTTGTTCCTGACATCACAACCACTCTTTCATCGTCAAATGCAGCTACGGTTTACGCAGCTGCAGCTTCATGGGCTTCTGCAAACAAGTCATTTGTTATCGTAGAAACTCCAGCAGGAGACACCGTTGCAAACGGCGTTTCATTTGCAGCCGCAGTTGGTGCAAGTGCTTACGCAGCAACTTACTTTCCATGGCTCTACATTGCAGACCCACTAGGACGTGGAACTGGTGCACTTCGCAAGATTGGTCCATCCGGTTCTGTAGCTGGTCTGTACTTGCAGACTGATACTTCTCGTGGCGTATTCAAGGCTCCAGCGGGTATTGGTACCTCTATCCTTGGCGTTGTCGCTACAGAGTTGGCATTTAGCTCAGCTGACCTTGACACAATGAACACAGCATCTACACCGCTGAACCCAATCCGTCAGATTCCTGGCGCTGGTCTTTCAGTAATGGGCGCTCGTACATTGCTTCAAGACGGCACAGCAAACAAATATGTCAACATGCGCCGTTCCCTCAACTACATTGAGGCACAGCTCAACAACATCACCCAATTTGCAATCTTTGAGAACAACGATGAAAACTTGTGGGCTCGTATCCGCACAACTCTCACCGTGTTCTTGAGCTCATACTTGAACCAGGGTGGCTTGCGTGGAACTACTCCAGCACAAGCTTTCTTCGTCAAGTGCGATGCAGAAAACAACACATCAACAACCATCGCAAATGGTGAGGTTCACATCCAAGTCGGTGTCGCTCTGCAGTATCCTGCTGAGTTCATCGTGATTGACCTTAGCCAAAAGACTTTGGTCTAAGAACGAAGGAGATAGAAAACTATGGCAATCGTAAATAGCCGTTCCACTCTCGCCACTGACCCGATTCGTAACTTTCGGTTCTTGGTGTCATTCCAACCCCAAGACACGGGTAACACCAGTTTTGGTAACTCAACTGTAACAATGGGGTTCACCTCAGTCTCTGGACTTGCGGTAACCACAGACTCCATTCCTTACCGTGAAGGTGGTTACAACACCACTGTCCACCAGATTCCTGGTCAGACATCCTTCACACCACTAACACTGCAGCGTGGTGTTATGTTAGGTACATCTCAGAACTGGAACTGGATGAAGCAGTTGTTTGCAACTGTTCAAGCCAACGGTTCAACATTGTCAACCGGAAAGAACTTCCGTTGCGACCTTGAGATTCAAGTACTCCAGCATCCAGTACCTTCTGCTGGCGCAGACGTTACCTCTGGTAGCGGAACAGCTGCAACAGTTACCGACGAAGTAGCTATGCGATTCAAGGTTTACAACGCATGGCCTACAACCGTTGCATACTCAGACCTCAACGCAGGTGACAATGCTCTTTATGTTGAGCAAATGGCACTTGTCCATGAGGGCTTTGACCTCAACTGGGGTTCATTCACCTCTACAAGCGGTGGTGGCGGAACCTTCACAAGCGCCGACGCTTTCAACTAACCTAAAGGAATAAAATGACGAACACAATTAGTGCAGCGGCTAATCCCGCATTGGCAAACGACTTGATTCAAGAAGCGTTGACTGAGAAACCAGTTAATACTGAAATAAAGATAACTGCTCCTTCGGATACGACCGTGACTCTCCCTGGTGGGTTTATTTCACCCACTGGGGAAGTCATTACCGAAGCCGAAGTACGAGAGTTAACCGGCAAAGACGAAGAAGCTATGGCCCGTGCAACCACTATTGGAAAGGCTATCTTGACTATTCTTCAGCGTGGAACTGTCCGTATTGGACAGGCAAAGGCCACTGAAGAAGTTCTTGATGGTTTACTTTCTGGTGACCGTGACATGTTGCTTCTTGGTATTTTTAAAGCAACATTTGGTCCGGTGGCTCACATCCCAACAATGTGCTACACCTGCAACGAACAAAAAATCGTAGATGTAGAAATTGATAATGATATTAAGGTAAAGAAGCTTGAAGACCAGAGTGACAGAGTCTTCACGGTTCAAGGAAAGAACGCTGTTTACACAGTTCAACTTCCAACAGGTATCACGCAAAAAGAGCTTTACCTAAACACCGATAAGACTTCGGCAGAACTTAATAGCATTCTCCTTGGAAACACAGTGACCAAGATTGGAAACGCACCAGTATTGACCCCTAACCAAGTACAGAACATTGGATTGGTAGACCGTCAAAAGCTGGTTGAAGAGATTAACAAGAGAGTACCTGGCCCACAGTTTGAGTCTCTTACTCTTCCTTGCCCTGACTGTGAAGGTGAGGTAATGGTTCCTATTAGTTTAGGCACCTTGTTTCGCTTCTAGCAGATTGCGTTATGCAGACTTATTAGCAGAATGGAAAGTACTAGCAAGTGCTTATCCCGGTTGGACACTGAGTGAGATTCAAAATCTTTCTCAGCGAGAACGAATGAACTGGATGAACCTAGTTCAACTTTAGAAAGAGAGGTGACAGCAGATGGCAGACATGAGTAACGACGTCAAGGGTTTGACGACGGCTATTGATGGACTTCTAAAGAAGATTAACCAGCTGCACACTGCTGTCAACACTCTTGGTGGAGATGCCACTAAGCAATTTAAAGCAGTTAACGGCGTAGTATCTGACACCGGAGGCGCTCGTAATATTGGCTTTGGTTCTATCCGAAGCTTTATGCAGGGTTCTCTTGCAGGATTCTCTAACCCTACGGCTACTTCCATGGGGGCCACAGGAATGTCTAGTGGGGCTATAGCCTTGCTGGGCGGCTCAGCAATCATTGGTGGGGTTACCGGAGCAGCACAAGTTGCTATGGCTCCATTCTCGTTGGCGTATGGCGCCACGATGGACACTTCAGGAATCATCAACCGTGCTGGCTCATACTACCAAGCGGCTCTTCGTGCACCAGGAACTTCCCGTGCAGGTTTAGAGCGAGCTACATTTAGCGCTCTCAACGGAGGAATGACTGGGGTTGGCTCTGACGCACAGGTAGCAAATATTCTTGCTAACGCAGGATATGTTCCTGGAAGTCAAGACTACTTAAACGCAGTGCGACAAGTTGGCGGTGCTGCAAACTACTTGGGCATGAGTAACTCTAATGCTGCTGCAGCAATTGCTGGACTTCAAAGCGGAACTACGGGTGCCACAATGTATCAATATGGCATCTCAACTATTGACTCTAAGGGCAATAGCTTAAGCGTCGGAAACATTGCTCAACAGATGTATAGCCGTCTGATTAAGCCAGGAGCTACTGCTGCACAGATTCAAGGTTCTGCTAAGAATGGATTCTTAAACTCTGCTTTAGCTGGTATGGGTGTAACAAGTCCCGACCAACAGCAAATGATTACACAAGCATTTATTGATATTGCTTCTGGCAAAAATCCAGACCTAGCTTCAGCAAAAGCTTTTGCAGGAAACAAAAACCCATTTAGTGCTGCATATCAAATTAATGCTTCACAAACTGGTCTGCAGATGGCTGGAGAAAATAACGCAATCTCCGGTATGCAAGGAGCAGCGGACACTGTAACTGCGTTTAACAATGTAATGAAAGACACTATTGTGTCTATGCAAAAGTACAAGAGTTACCTTGACACGCTTAGCGGAACAAACGCTGGTAAAGGAATTAAGTCAGGACTTTCAGGTTTGCTTGGCGGCTTAAAGAAAGTTGCTGGTGGAGTTCTTTTAGGTGCAGGTGTTTTATCTTCTGAAGCTGGTATCGGTATTCCTATGGCGGCAGCTGGTGCAGCTCTTCTTGCTGGACCTAGCGGTGGAGGAACCCCAGGATTTGGCGGTTCGTTTGGCGGTTCAGGGCCTAAAGGTGGAGGAACTCCTGGAGGACCCGTTTCAGCTGCTTATGGTGCAACAGACTCTTCTGGTATTTGGTCTTCTACTGGGGGTATCCACTTAGGAACTGACTATGACGTCTCTGTTGGCACCCCTGTTTATGCAGTAATGGACGGAGTAGTTTCCAGCAACACGCTAAGCACTGATTACGGACAAGCTGTTCAAATTGACCATTCAAATGGTTACTCAACAGTTTATGCACACCTAAGCAATAAGGAAGTAAGTCCTGGTAAACCTGTCTTTAAAGGACAAGAGATTGGTAAGTCAGGTAAATCAGGTAATACAACTGGACCAAGTCTCCATTACGAAGTCCGTAAAGGAGCTAACAATCCTGTAGACCCTGCTCAGTTAATCGGTGCTGGCTCTCCTCTTGGTGGAACTTCTGGCTCAGCTATTGCTGGAGGGTACGCTCCTGGAAACCCTTCCCTTTCTGGTGGAAAACCTAACAACACAAATACGGGAACTAAAGCTCAACAAGCTTGGGCCAAATCATTTTTAACATCTTTAGGTGCGCCCACTACTGCAAGCAACATGACAGCGATGACTACTTGGGCAGCATACGAAGGTGGTTTAAACCACAACAACCCATTGAACACAACTTACTCAACTTCGGACGCTACTGTTTGGAACTCAGTAGGAGTAAAGACCTATCCTTCTCTACAAGAAGGAACGCAAGCAACTATCTCAACTCTTACAGGCAAAGATGCAGCTGCACGAGGATACACCAGCATTGTTGACGCCTTAAAGAAGGGCACCACACCCACTTCTGACATTCTACAGTTGGTTAATAAGAGCAGTTGGGGAAGCCACATAGGTGGAGGAACCCCTGGCTATGGTGCTTATGTACCTACGGCTAACTCTTATTACGGAATAAGGAATAACAATGCAGCAACAACGCAGACTTTGCCAAGCCACAATGTCACAATTAATTTAACAATAGGACAGGCATCTGATTCAGAAGCTGTTGCTTTTGCTAAACGAGTTCAAGCAGTGCTAGAAGGTAAAGCAGCAATTACAACGATTGGAAGTAACTAATGAGCGGTTTTAATCACGTTGTAACTCCTTCCCCATCTCCACAGCCTACTTTTCCTCCTCTTCCTGCTGCTGCTAAATGGGCTAAATTAACCCCAAGCCAATGGAACAACATGAGCGCCGTTGGGCATCGGAATGTAATTCGTGGCTATGAAAACTACAAGTTTAAATCAGGACAAACAACAATCACTAATCCTTTTCCAGGAGCAGTTCCTGATAAAAATGGTTCGTACAACATTAACTACCAGCAGTACCTTACTGCTCAAGAAAAGTACAACGGAACACACAATAACAAACCTGCAGTTCAGTCAAAGCCACCGGTAGTTCCCAGTACTAACCCTTACAAAGGTCCGTTTAAGTTTAATGCTCCTATGGTTAACAACGCTTACTTTAACCCGTTAGCTGGTTTAAAAGCAGATGGCTTATACGGGTATGTAGACAACCTCTCTTACACAGATGTTGCTCAAGCGTGGAGAGATGGAAAAGGAGCAAAAGGTGCTTTTCAAATGGACCGCTCTCTTAACACAGCAGCAAACTTAGCTACAGCACAGAAAGCTTTAGCTGCTCAAAATAGCCCAACTCAAGTTGACCCAACTATGTATGGCTTTAGATTTATGTACAACCCAACAACCATTGACATGGCTTGGGGAGCAATTATGTCTGCAAACCCTCAGTATGAGTCATTGAACTTGGATGTGGTAAACCCAATTACCGCTAACTTAATGAACAGCACAATTTCGTTTGACATTTTAGTCAACCGAATTGAAGACATGAACTACCTGCAAAACGATGGGCATTACTACATTCCTAATGACCCAACGTTTTGCAGGTAGTTCAT
>Ga0214192_1000429_pt1 | contig 26542 bp, 42 predicted proteins | sample TroBogEpilimnion_44_FD_153030 | JGI IMG/M metagenome (GOLD analysis project Ga0214192, IMG submission 153030) | Freshwater microbial communities from Trout Bog Lake, WI - 29JUL2008 epilimnion | ecosystem: Environmental > Aquatic > Freshwater > Lake > Epilimnion/Euphotic zone | place: Trout Bog... | reverse complement strand
CCTGGAAGTTCTGCAGGTAGTTGACAATCTCTTCGGGATCACGTCTACTGAGGCTGCTCCTGTGGTAGATGTTGTTGACGAGGCTGCGGATATTCCCACAACCGCCTAATCTATCCTTATGGGATTCCACATTCAAAATGCATTACTTAGTCGCAATAAAAAGTTGCGTTTAGAGGTGGAGCTGATCGTCAAACGCCTGCGTAATAAGCCTATCGTTATCTACACTCCTGAGCAGGCGGAGAAGAAGTTACGTGCATCGTTAGATAACGATCACATACGAACGATGCATGAAGTGGCGAAGAACCATAAAGCCACAGATGAAGACACATTGGTTTACTTCTATGAATGCCTCCAATGTGATTACCTCATACTTAATATACTACCAATGGAAAAGTATGGGGTGAAAGAATATGCACAGATGGTGTTCTTTTCCAAAGTACCTCTGGCTTACAATTTAAAGAAACCAGAAATACTTTCACTGGTTGAAACAGCTTACTACCTGGGATACCCAGTAAACATGTTGTTAGCAGGATCGGCACATGAACGAATGCTGTACTATCCCAAACTTCAAGAATTAGCAGACAGAATACGTAAAACATTCAGGGTGCGATGATTAAATAAAAGAGTTGAGAGATGACCTTCAGTGATGTTAGATTGCGTTTAGTAACCCAATCAAAATATGGCTTTCTCCCCCGCACCCAGTACATGGATCACAGGATGGTCCACGACTAATGGCAACGCAGACATCACGATCGCTGGATTTAATTCAGGTGCATTTCCAGAGATGACCTCAGCAGAGGCTAATGCTACTACAGGTGATATACGTAAAGTTCTCTATGCGATGTGTGAAGGATTCTACCAACAGTGGAATAACACAGCGACTGGAGACAGACCCCTTAAGTACACTATTACTCGTACATCGACAGTTAACGAGATTAATAATCAAATAACGAAACGTTACACATTCACATTTGTTACTGCACCTTCAGGGGCAGATGTTGTGAGCGAATAGTTATACCGAACAGTTTTAAATCATACCCGCCACGCCTCTCAACGATGCGCAATTTGGCGGGTTTTTTATGTATTCTCATATGACACCATTACTTGATAAAGTGACCGAAGAAGAGTTGAGTTCTGCCTTGGAAGAGGCAATCAAACAAACCCAGGCTATCGCCAGGGCATTAGCAGCAAAGCGTGGCACACCTGTGGAGGAGGAGTGCCAAAGCTGTAAAGGAACAGGCAAAGGATTTGACCTGTTCAAGGCGCTCACAGGAGCGCCACAAGACGACAATGAACCGTGTGAGACGTGTAATGGAAAAGGTGTCGCGCCTCTTTTCTTCCCTCGGTATGTGGCCGGGATCAACTACGAGCATCTGGGGAAAACCCTGGACGAAAAATGCATGTCAGGTACGACCACCGGCACGTTTGTTGCTGTACGTCCTTGTGATGATGAATGCGAAGGTAAGACCTACCTGGGCATTTTCCTCGGTAACTTGGCCTTGTCAATGTCCGTACGCTACAGCTCAAAAGACATGAATCTGTACCCACAATACACCATGCATAACCCGGCAATGTGGGTGCCTGAATTGAAGCGCATCATCATGGGCTGTGGCTCCTGGTGGGGCGAAATCACAAGTCCTGACGATTTGCGTAAAATCACCGATGCCGACATTGATAATGTCTGGTACGTGCAGGCGCTTAAGTCAGTGCAAAAAGATCCTGAAGATGCGCCTCCTGCTGAAGAACCTTCTCCTGCAGAAGCTGCTCCGACAGATCCACCAACCGCAGAATAAATCATGGGTGAGCTGAAGTACACGGCCAGAGAACTCAGTCCAGAAGAGAAGACAGCACTGGAAGTGATGGTGCAAACGAAAAAGGATTTCGGCACCGTGGAAGGTTATGTAACCTTGAATGAGGAGGCTAAGCTCATTACTTGGGATAAAAATTTGCCAGCGGACAAAGGAATGATAGAAACCATTGTTCCGCTGGGCACAACCCTTCGAATCGTCACGTTAAGCAAGTTTAACGATTTTGGTTTGACGAATGATTTGACAGAACCGCATGGCTATAAGATACGCATTCCGACCGATGCTGCTATGCTGTCCGATATTCGGTTGAAGCCAGAGCCATCCTCTGCGCATGCTAAGATGCATGCACTGGTTAAGCATCAAGAAGAGAAAAATAAAGAAGTGAAGTAGTTTACAAATGCCACAAGAAAGCACACTCCGACAAGATCTGTCCCATTTCTTGATACAACTCAAGGGAATGGAAGAGTCGATCAATGCGTCTCGGAAAGCCAATGCATTGAGTAAGCAGAGTATCAGAGATGATGCTGCTGCGGGTATCCTCAATTACGTCAATGTGATTATGGGTGACATATTAGATCGTCATTCTGAGGTTAAGCCTGAGGTAGTGCAATAGCCCACATTTTTGTGGTATATAAAATTGATGAGGAGTATTGGTATCTGGCGTTCGCGCCCTTTCCAGTATGAATCATAAGTGGTAATACATGACCTCGGGAGGTCGACTTGTTGAAGCACAGCTTGGCGCACGCCTCGTGTGGATACAGGTATGGTTGTTTCCCGTTCGTCACCAAAGACATAGCCTTGCAGCTGCGTAACCGCAAACCTCGATATGAAGGGAAATCGCTACGGCGATGTACTGACAAAGTCTTGGTTCCCCTGGTGCCTGCAGTTCATGGCGAACGTTGAGCTGGTGAAGAGAACAACCCGTGTATAACCGCGTGTCGAGTGCCGCACATGTGATACGAAAAAGCGATGCCCGTTAATGACGGGTCTTACTCTGAGCCAATGTGCTCTGGGTGCTAGTTCGGATCTTGTGTAATGCCGTGGCCTGCAACCAGGTGTGCAGCGGTGCTCGACAACATTTTATGCAAAGCGGCGGCAGGGTCACCCCCTGCCGCCGCCCATAAAATTTTAGTTATTTATTGCTCAACGTCGCCAGCAATAGCAGCCTTATAATTCACATTGTTATGTGTATGTATAGGTATGATAGGACTGCCTGTGAATTCAATGGGTAGGATATAGATTCCTGCCATGTACTTACCGTTGTTGGAAATTTTACCACCAACCCGGACAAATCGCATTTCTCCATTGTCAGTTACGATACGAAAAATTGCTTGGTAGTAGTGATGGTTTTCTACGCAGGTTTTGATTTCACTGTCGATCTTATCGCGATCATCCGGGTAAACATATTCCATGAATTCCTTGTGGGTTGGAGCACCTCTACTTTTATCGCGCCCAAAAATGACATACATCTGGTCATCCCAATCCATTTTATCCTCGTCTAAATACCACACCCATCTTCCTGCTCCTGCGGATGCTATGGCGTCACTAAAGATACGACTTTCGTTGATGGATACTTTTCGTTCAATTACATACGCCACAGGTCCAATAGCTCCAAGGATAAGTAAGATGATGTGCAGCATGTTGGACAATTGCACGCGCTGATTAGCTTTGGGGCGGAATGGGCAAAGTGTCACGTTGCAAGAAGCGGTGTAGGGTGGGATGCTCATTATTTCGGATTTTGATTGGAGTTGTCAGGAGGTGTTTTCATTACATACTTCTTCGCCAGGGTGCTGACACCAACGGAAACAAGAGCTAACACATCAAACGCCTTGTACCCGGCAAATATGCTTGTACCTACAAGAAAGTAACTGAAACCATATTGTTCCACAAGCAGCAATACTATACCGAGGCTGACAATACTTCCAGCTATTATGTATGCTACTATGACTCTGATATCTAGTGGCTTATCAGAACCTAACAAAGAGGCGATTGAGGCAAGTGCTCCCAATGTTAAGGCAGTAAGTAAGTACCATACTTTAGCAGGATCAATTTCTGGTGTTCCGAGGGAATTATGGTCCATGGGTTGAGTGATGGTATTAAAGACCTTGTATAGCATTATTGATATACTGTGAGTTTTTGCAAACAGATATTGTTTTGTGGTATATAAATTTGTATGAGACCTCCAATCTCATTTATTTGTCATACTTCTCTTGACGCTGATAAAATAAGCCATCATTGGAATACGGCAAAGTTAATCGGAACCAACATATGAAGAAAAACACGTTAGCATCCATCCTCCTCATGGTGGCCATGCTTTTCAGCGTAGTACCCAGCTACGCAGGAAAGAGTGGCTTCAGCTCATCCTCATCCAGCGGGGGGTCTAGATCCTCGTCTGGTTTCTCCTCAGGATCATCGAGATCATCCTCAGGATTCTCTTCGGGGTCGTCGAGATCGTCCTCGGGGTTCTCATCTGGATCGTCAAAGCCGTCGTCAGGCTTTTCGTCTGGATCATCCAAGCCCTCTTCAGGGTTCTCATCTGGAAGTTCCAGTCCGTCGACAAAGCCCTCCTCCGGGTTTTCGTCGGGCAGTTCTTCATCCAGTGGAGGTAGCAGTTGGTTCTCTGGATCTTCGTCAAAGCCGAAGCCATCCAGTGCCGCCGCAATCAATGATTACAACAATGCCAAGGCGATCGCTCCAGGTAAATCAAAGGATCAGTTCTTGGCAGATTTCCGCCAAAAGAATGCGGACAAATACCCGAACAAATTCGCTTCGGAACCGGCTACCCGGCCTGCCTACATCCCCTCCACCTACACAGTCGGAGGGACCCATGTCAATATCGTTTGGAATCCACTTACAAGCTCCTACGGATATTATAATGGCGCAACGTTCATGTACTATGATCCTATCCCCGTCGTGAGTCACCACGCGTATGTCAACTACTACGATGCCAATGGACCACCTTCGGGTTGGTCTGTACTCTGTACCTTCGTCGGACTTGTCAGCCTGCTGATCTTCCTCGGCTGGATCTTCACCCGTTAATTCATTTTTCCGTATCCATTTATTTCCGTATGAAACCAAATCAATTTTTCGCCCTGGCTGATTTTACCAGCCTTAGCAAAAACAACATGCAACCAATCGAGAAACAGGTTGTACGTCTCGGCACACTCCAAGATGACCGTGCCGTTTTCCGCCTTCACTACACCGTGTTGAACTGTGAAGAGATGCTGTTGAGCATGACCCCCAAGACTGGTCCTGCACTCAACATCCTGCTGGAAAAGCATCCTGCATTGCCTCCTGCCAACCGCCGCCAGATGGTGGAAGCTGGTGAAGGATTTCTTTTCACTGACCCAACAGCCCCAGCTGGCGTGGATCTGTGGGAGAAGCTGGACTATGTTCCAGACATCAATGCGCCTGATGGCAACCGTTACGTACGAGTTCTTGAAACTCATGGTACGTACAAAGAAACTCCTTCCCGCGACGGACTTGCGGGTGTGGAACTCATTGCCTCTCTGGGGATCTACGAAGCTGAACTCGAAGATCTCAAGGGTACGTTCCTGGTCACCCTTGAAATCGGCACGCCGACATGCAAAGACGGCGGTCTGATTATTCTTTACCAGGGTCGCTCAATTGACGCGGGCGACATCGAACAGCAATAAACCAATCGTTAGTACCAATAAACACATCCCTATGATCACATTGTTTGAACTCTTCGTCGGCGGAGCAATCATCTTCGTCGCCCTCCTCGCTCTCGCCACCAAAGGCGGGATCTTCCGTTCCATGCGCAACAAAGCCGAAGCAGCTGCGCGTGAAATCAATGAACGTGTCCGTGACCCGATCGCGGACGGCCAACAGGCCATCATCGACGCCAAAGCTGAAGTGGCGGACATGACCAAAAACCGCAATGATCTGCTGGTCGAACTGAAAGACCTCAATCAGCAACTGGCAGAAGCCAAGCGGCAAGCCACCAAATGGGAACAGCTGGCACAGGCCGCTGGCAAAGCCAGGAACGCCGCCCATGTGGAAACCTGCCTTGGCAACAAGCAGCATGAAGAAGAGGAAATCGCCTCTTTGGAAAAAGAAATCCAGGCTACACAGAAGCTGGCCGATGACATCAAGACCCGGGTGGATGCCCGGTCGGCTGAAATCAAGCAAGCTGAACGTGACAGCAAGTTCCTGGCAAAGGACCTTCGCCTGAGTCAGTTCCGCGAGAAAGTGGCGCTCGACCAGTCCAAGAAATCCGAAGCTTCTTCCGCACTGTCTCAGCTGCGTGAAGATGCTCGTAAGCAGCGCAACAAAGCTGAGGTGGCAGAAGAAACTGCTCAGCAAGAGGGCGGTGCCACCACTGACATGGAGAAACTCTACGGCAATGAACGGGTGCCGTCGGGTAAAGTCGATCCTGCACTGGTCGCCAAGTACATGCAGGATACATCTGCTGCGGCAGCGTAAGACAGTTCAAACGTAGAAACGAAAAAAGCCCTCTAGTAGCCTCGTTAGACCAGTGTGCTAGAATTACCCATTAAGATCGCTGTTAGGACGAGGATGCGTTTGACAACCGAGGCGTGGGGCTATAAACCCCACGCCTCTCTTTTTAGCTCCTGTAGTTTAATGGAAAAACGGAGGACTCATAATCCTTTTATTCAGGTTCAATTCCTGCCGGGAGCACCATTTCATATGACTGATAAATCAAAGTCAGATAATTCAGGTAAGCCTCTTAAATTTGAAAACGAGTACGCAACCAGTAAGAATACCGCTTGCCCGCATTGTCAGAAGAAGACAGATGCATGTTTAGGAGATGTACAATCTCACGCAGGTGCCATCAATATTTGTGCATACTGCGCAGGTGTGTCAGCGTTTAATGAAGATTTATCGCTTCGACATTTAACAGTGGCAGAGATGAATGATCCTGTACTGCATCGACAGATAGGTCCAATCGTGAAAAAATTAAAATCATTACTGCTTAAAGAAGCGGCCAAGAAAGAAGGAGTGAAAGTAGTCGAAGTTGAATTCGATTGGATGAAGTTTTGGAGTAAGTAAACAAAAGGCACCTGCCGGGTGCGCTACTTTTTAAGTATCATGATGAAAAAGACAACGATGTTAGGGACAGTGTTGAACGAGGGGCGATACATAGGAGACGCCATCAAGAACAGATCGAAGCTGCCAAAGAATTACTGGCGCAAGCATCTGGCGTTATACGTATTTCGCAAAGACGAAATCAGCGAGCTTCCCAAAGCTCTGCAGAGCAATTTTTGTCCCCTATTCTGGGTGACTAATTTTTTGCTATTGGTATCCCCGTTGTGGTTGCCAGTGTACATCTTCTTCGGCCTGCTGGATAAGGCCTTTGATAAATTAGAAGATTGGGTGCTCCAGCCATCCCGGGTGTATATCAAGAAACGTAAGGAAGCGCGTAATGAATACAGGGCAAACGTGTACAGGGAAGAGGTCAGACAAAAGTATACTTATGACCCCAAGATGCCCAACCTGCCAAACTTGATTGAAGGTAGGGATTGTATTGAAACTATTTTGGAAACCCTCAGGGGCTGGGGAATCTTGCTAAAGGGGCAACCCATACCGTGGGATGATCCTAAGTTTCTCGACAACATTCACATTCACGATCGCGAAGCCCGGTACTTTGCTACATTCCGTGCTTACCATGGTAATAAATGGAAAGATGAATACAACCGGCTCAAAGATGAGTACACACGCCGGGAGAAGGAACGTGAAGAATACTTCAAACGTGTCGCTGAAGAAGAGAAAGAGCGTAAGGCGAGAAGAGATCGCCAACTCGCCAAGCTTTTCGGCTACGCCAAAACCTTCTGCAAGGTTGCCGCATTATTCGTTGCGATACCTGTGATATGTATCGTGGCGTATTATTCTTATTACGCCATTGGTTTCTGCTGGTATTGGATCTGCAGATTCTTGCACTTCGTCTTTATCGAACACATCATTGATGTTCTGAAGACAGCTCTAGGCGTTGTAATCGTCCTTGCTGTGGCGGTCGCAATCGCTGCACTTGTAGCTACGCCTGTATGTCGGAAACATATCTGGACTCCGCTCGGCAAGGGTATCTGCTGGGCTTGGAATAAATTGGTGCTGCCACCATTGAAACTCATTGCAGCACCATTTGTATGGATTGGAAAATTGATCTCTAATTTCTTAGAGTTCGTGTTCAATTTCATACGCATGTTCTTTTCGGAGAACTGCCCCCATATCGAATGGGAAGAAGATGAAGAAGATAAGAAACCGTCAGTTTAATTAGTATGAAGTCATCTACGCCTGTAGTGTCAAATTTCATCAATCATATCACGTTCGTGATTGATCGCAGTGGATCCATGGGATTCTCAAATCTAGTCGAGCCGGTTATCACAGTATTCGATAACCTGGTCAAACATCTTGCCAAGCGCTCTGTCGACCTGGACCAAGAAACCAGAATCAGTGTATTCTTGTTCAATACCACCACGGATTGTGTGGTGTGGGACAAGGACGTTCTTCGTATGCCAAGTCTGAAGAACCTGTATAATCCAGGCGGAGGCACTGCCTTGATGGATGCTACGGGGAAGGCTCTTACGGATTTGCGTAAGATACCTGAACTGTATGGGGAACATGCACATCTGGTGTACGTTCTTACTGATGGAGAAGAGCGTGACAGTAAACTATTCACAGCAGCTCTATTGACCAAGACGATCAAAGGATTGCCTGAAAACTATACTGTTGCAGCTTTGGTTCCTGACGCAGATGGAAAATTTGAAGCCAAGAAGTTCGGCTTCCCTGCCGATAATATCGCTATCTGGACTACATCCGCGAAGGGTATGGATGAAGTCGGATCTAATATCCGAGCTGCTACGGACAACTTCATGTCCAATCGGGCTAAAGGTATCCGTGGTACGAAGACGCTGTTCAGTTTCGATACAAGTGCAGTCACCAAGAAATCGGTGAAAGCCAACCTGGAACCGCTCCAAGCACTTGAGTATGAAATCCTGCTTGTCCGTCCTCGCGAAGAAGGAATGCAGATTCGTGACTTCGTGGAAAAGAGAATTCCAGGGTTCACCTATAAAAAGGGTTGTGCATACTATCAGCTGACCAAGAAAGAAACCGTGCAGAGCAGCAAGAACATTTGCCTCCGGGAAAGCAGCACTGGCAAGGTTTACACTGGAGATGCTGTTCGTGACTTGTTGGGGCTGCCTGCTCATGAGATTCGGGTGGAACCAGCGCAACACAAACAATTCGCATTCTTTGTTCAATCAACCAGCACGAACAGAAAGCTGGTGGGTAACACGGATGTGATCGTCATGGTGTAACTATGGATGTGCAAGATGTACCATTGGATATAAAGGATCAGAAGGAGATCTACGTAGCTGGACCTCCTGTTGATAAAGATGCCCAAGTCAAAATCGGTATCAATAATTACATTCCACTGCAAGGATCAATTCAGTGCGATTGTGGGATTTGTAATGAAAAAGTGTGGATAGGTCCGAAGCAAGAGGTCATCGCAGAACAAGCCCGCAGCCAAGCAAAAGCTGTGTACTACACCTGCTTCTCCTGCTCGTTCTATCTTCAATACATGTTCCGAAAACCTGACGAGACTTCTGATCTGAAAGTGTCTCGGGCTGGAGATGAAGGAGGCACCTATGAGATTGATCATCATAAGCTGACTGATATCCCAACGAATCTAGGTCGTAATATGGAGCTGTTCACGATCTACGACAAACCGACTGACGAGCCTGATAAGTTCGTGCTTCGGCGTTGGACAATTGTTGGGAGCAAACCAACCCCAGATGCAGAATATCAAACTGCTGACAGCCTGGAGGATATCAGGAAACTGTTACCACCAGGTCTGAGTTGCATGAGTCGAAATCCTACTGACGATCCAAAAATCGTCGAAACCTGGATCTAATCATTACCAAATAACTAAAAGTATGGCAGACAAAAAGAAGCCGGATGAGCCGAAGAAAGATTCCAAACTCTACAAAGAAGTGTGGATGCAGTGGGACAACCCCAAGATCATGGAAGCAGATGTACTGCAAGTCGCCAACAATGAAGAGGAGGCGCGAGTGCTCGACAACTACTTCCCGGGGAAACCTTGGTTTAAGTACACCTCGGTGGCATCGTACAAGGACAGATACCTTGAAACCAATAGCAAGCCTGTGTACTTCCAGGATGATCCTGAACTCATGCGACCAGGATCGCGGTAATCTGAATTAAGCCTTATCGGGTGGTGGGAAGTCCCCACCACCCATTCTTATGACACCCAGGGCTTTAATTTTAGACGAGGAATCAAGGAAGAATATCGACAAGGTCGTAGACTTTGCTATGCATAACTTCTTTGACCAGCAAGAGATGCTGGCAAGGGTAGCACATCCCGAGAACTTTAAATCACCAGGGGATATGGAAGGTTACAGTTGTACGGTACCTGTAGGATTCAAATGCGTATTTACAATTGAACGACACCCATCTGGATGGTGCAAGCATTTATCAGTAAGCATAGACACAAAGGATAAATTGCCAGACGTAGTGTGCACAGAACATCTTGCTAGAGCCTTTGGTATGGACATAAAGGAGCTAGGAGATATGGATGCGGTATGGTTAGAGGAAATCGAACCTGGCCTATCCGCAGTCAATATGGTTTTATCTTGTAAGCCTGATATTAAATAGGAATGATTAAAGCAATTAAGGAGACGAGTCAGTCGTGCCCAGATTGGAGTTTGGTTGCGACATAAGCGCGTTAACCCCATTAGGAAGAGAAGTACCAGGAGCATTGTATCCGCCAAACAAATGTTTCTTTGCCAGATATGCCATGGAAGGCATGGCCATAGTAATCGCGTGATTAGGCAGTCCCAGCCAGGGAAAATGCACTTTGTTGCCAGTAGCACCTACGCGGCGTAGAATGTTGGATCCTTGACTCATGGCGTCCATTTCTGCGGCTAGCAGTGGCATTTGCGCCACAGTACCACCAATAGTCAATTTGCGTGCAGCCTCGTCATCATTGGTGATAGTCGGAGAACTGATACCCAGCACACTCAAGATTTCTGCAGGTGTACGTAACTTTTGCATAATTGGTGACTGCTGCAGTGTTCCCATTTCCTTCGCCAATATACCCGGGTGAAGATTCTCTGGTGTAGATATGATGTGTTGATATTTAGATGGATCAACACTCGATGGTAATTTAGTAGATTGGCGGAGAAACCATTTATCAGGAGAAATGACATCCTTCAGTGTGAACTTCTTCCAGTTACTCCTTAAGTTTCCTTTATCAGAATAGTAGCTCTTAACCGCATCAGGTATGGTGAAAGAGTCGCTTAACTGTGGTATAACATTTGACTTGGCCACAGGTTTGAAAACTTTGATGCCTAGCTTCTTAGCCAGCTGTTTGAGTTTGTTGGTGTAATGCTCGGCACTGTCTTCAGGTGCTGCATTGTACCAAGGCCGTGTAACGGCAGGTTGTTCAATCAACTTTTTATAAGGCAGCAGAGCAGCGGCCATGCTGTACTCTGATGTCAGTGTTGATGCGGGAGAAATGAGCAAATTCTTCCACCATTCCTTTTTCTCAGGATCATCAATAATTCCTTTTTGACGTGCAAATTGCTCCAGCCATGTCGGCTGTGGGGTAGGTTTCTTTACGCCTACTTGTTCAAGGATAGGATCAATGTTCATCGAAATAAGTGAAAGCCAAATACAAAAAAGCTGTGGATCAAGTGCTGGCTAAACTAGATGAGTTTATACGCCAGACGTTAGTTAGCAAGGGCCGGAATGGGAGAAGATCCTGGCTTTACTCAAATGACAAGTGTGAATGCAGTGACAGCTGCATATTTAAAGTTTATGTAAGAGTTCCTATTGGAGCGGTAATCAAGGATCTGGATAAGCCTTTTACTTTAAATGGACGAACTGTTTATACTGAATCAAAAGTCGTCGGCGGGGGCAATGGATGGAATGTGTTGGATGTTGCCTCCATTGAAGCCACTCCTGACAAAGAAGGAATGGGCACTTATTTTTTCGATCAGGTAGAAGCTGTTGCTATTGGTCGTGGATTGGAATACATCCGAGTTGAATCGGTCAACAGTCCTCACGTAGAAACCATCACCAATCGGAAAGGTTATGGCGGTGACGGATGTGGCAACTTTCAGAAGAAAATACGTTAATGAGCAAAGAACACGCATTACTAGAAGCTAGCAAGAACCCAGATAATGGGAAGGCAGGATGGTGGCTAGTTGAGGGTTTACGCCATTCAGCATGGGCCAAAGCGTCTTCGGCAAATGAAGCGATCGAGAAAGCACATGATGCAAATATTGTGGACGCTTCATGGGAATACCCTACAGCAAAATTTGTTTACGAAGAGTTGCCAGATGTCATTGGTGCATGATATATAGTTTTGCCACGTAGCGGTTGGACACGACGATCTGGTCGGCGGCTAGTCGACCGCCAGTCTCGAACTCCAGGATGAGTGGCAAGCGGAGTGACTTCCGTAGGAGTCGTATGCTACCACGTTACGGGGCACAGTTTTCGGGTGTATAGCTCAGTGGTAGAGCAATCGAACTTCAAATCGACTTGTCGCGGGTTCGATTCCTGCTACACCCTTCCAATTTCTGCATAAGCTTCACGCTATCACATTAGCTCTCGTGTTAGAGCTTCTTGGAGTAATGCAGAAAACATTTGAGTGCCGGGTAGGTCCCTGCGAGAGCTTGGACCATCAACAGAAAGCCCGACGTTGTTCCTCTACTGCCCGGCACTCAAAACAATTTCCTGGCACGGGTGTGTCAGGCAACGCAACAAAACCATGAAATACCAAACAGAATACGGCTGAATGTGCAATCCTGCACCATAGCGCCGAGTCGCAACACCTCAATAAAGATCCCCCTGTCTGCTTATTGCCGTAGAACAACAACAGTTATACGTACAATCAAAAGCATTAAGACAAAACAAAATATATTCAAAAGGGTAAGATCTAAAACGCTATGAAAAAATTGACAACGGATACAGTAAAAGTGACAAAAGTTCGGGACAACAGAGCCTTCCTCAAGGTCAAACTGAAATCCCTCGCCGAGGAGGCGAAGATCATTCGGAAAGAAGAGAAGAAGAATCCCAGGCTCTACCTGGAACTTCGTATGCATCGAATTGGCATCGTGAGAACGGAGGCCAGGGCAACGCTCCTGGCTTACGCATTCTTGCGGGGCCGTCTCTACAAACAGCTTGAAGCCAAGTACCATGATGGGTGCAAACCTGATTGGGCCAAGGTGGAAGCTATGGTACGCAAGTACGGTAAGAGTTTCGATCCAGAAGCGACTCACGATCAGAATGCTAAGAACTTCGTCAAGCTTTGCGCCGATTTCCAGAACTGGAAGTCGTAAGTAAATGATGTGATTGGAGAACATGCCGGTGCTGGGGTATATCCTGGCACCGGCAATTTTATATGGCTGAAGAAACCAAAATCGATTTAGCAAACCTGCCAACAGGATTACCTTCTGAAGATCCAGTCAATCTGTTTGAATGGATGTGGCGCACACGGGAATATGAAGAAGAGATATTCATCCGGGTGTATAGAAATGGACGTTGGGATAATGTATCCCTGAAAGAAGATACCCCGCAGGAGTGGGCAGCCTTTATGACGCGTGCTCTGGAAAGAGGAATGCTTCCAGTGCGTATCAAGCGTGAAAGTGAAATGACCAAAGATCCTGTTGAAGAAGCGCCAGCTGCTGATACAAAGGATAGTACTGTGTAAAAATAACCGGCATGTGGCGCAGTGGCTGAGACGCATGAAACTTAAAATTTCATACCCTTGTGGTAAACATCGTGGGTTCGACCCCCACCATGCCGACTTTTTTATTTGGGTTATGTCTCTTAGCCCACGGGCTAATTTCAAGAATATTAAATCCATATGATTTTGCCTTTTTACGTATGGCGCTGTCGCTAACACCAAGCAACATACTAATTTTAGTTGCAGGTAGCGTAGTGATTAATTCAAACAATCTATTTCTATCAGGCCAGTCTATTTTTTTAGGTTTTACATATGGTGCTGATTTCTGCTCAAGTTCATTATGAAGATTTTTTATATCTTCAATCCTACGTACGATTTTAGGATTAAGTTTGGACGGCAGCAGTTTAGCCTTTCCAGAATTTATAAGGCTATTGATTCTATTGTAGTTGCCCCCATATGCCGTCAACTTTGCGGTAAGGAGAGCCTGTCTACGCGAGTATGATGTATTGATTATTTGTATAAAATCATCATCAGAAATTATGGTCTTAGTGCGACGTTTTTTGTTTGCTCCTCGATAGTATGTAGTTAAGGCATGACAATTCGGACACAAAATTTGTAAATTACATAATTCATTATTTGTGTTATTACCATCAAGATGATGTAGTTCCAGTGGTATCAAGACATCAAGCCAGTGGGTAAGTTTGCAGCACTCACATCTTTTTTCTTTAATACCTTGGTTAAATAAATACAATTTAAGTTTAAAGTTAGTCATAATGGTTGAATCATACCGCAACACATTGACAATTTCAAGTATTAAGTGTCGGTTCGAGTCCGACCTTGGACACCAATCTTATGAAAGTGAAAAAGCTCAAACAAGTAGATGAAGCTAAGTGGTGGGCGCTTCGCCCAGACTAAGGAGGCCTGTTTCTATACCTTGCTCCTCTTGAAGATAAGCATGAAGATATGTTATCCCGACTGGTAGAAGTGGAGGAAACACCCGCATCAGGACGCTGCTGCCGGGAATTGAAACAAGGTGGTTCTGCGATGGTACCGGGCTACGGCGCATGGCAAGGCCTTTGGAAAAAGCTTACACGGATGGAAGCTTGCAAGTATGTGCAAGGAAAATTATACGCGCAATTCGGCATTGACAATTATGCCTATGGGATTAATGCAACGGGTGTTGTGGTGTATCATCACAACAAAATATGTACAAAATACTTTCCGACTTCCTACTGTGGGATACCGGTTACGCATGAGTACATGGGTGAAGTAAAAGCATTATAACCAAAAAGTATGAATACTGACAAAGCCATCTCGAATGAAACCACAGCTGTTGCTCCTGATATCACAGGTGCAACGGATTCAGACATCAACTCAATCTTTGATCAGCTGACTGCAGCTGATTACACCATGGCCAAAATCAATGAAGATCTCAAGGATGCCGAGCGTCGGCAAGAGATCGGCAAGCGATTGGTGGCAATGCTTCACGAAGCTGCAGGCCAAGGGCTTAGCTTCCAGAAGATCAAACTTTCAACCAAAGCAGGTGTTCTCAAGGTAGGGATGGAAGTCCCGATCGTGCTTTTGCGTGATCTCCTTGGCCTGGCTAACCATGCATAATCTTCAGCCTCATCCCGCCTCAGGACCATTCCTGAGGTGGGAACCTGATCCTCTAAATGAAATTCTTGGAACAGGTTATGATAGATACACCAGCATTACAGGAATATGCGGTGTGGGAAAAATAAAAGGCAACACGTTTAACATTCTCGCCTGCCACACGTATACACCCGGACAAGGACAGTTCCGCTCGTTTATTACGATGTGTAAAAACTGGTTCAATACTATCAGAGTAGAAGCCATTATGGAACCAGAGCTTCCAGCCATCCTGATGCGGTATGGCTTCACGCCTGCAGAAAACAACTCTTACCAATGGGTTAAACCAACCTAGTCATGTTCTATCTAGAAGATCTCACAAAACTCAAGTGTCAAAACCCCGAGTGCGACCATACAGGGCATGATAAGTCATTGGTTCTCAACCAGGCATGTCATCCAGGCGCAGGGCAGAAAGTAACAGCTAACGCCATGGAAGGAGTGCTTACCATTCAATGCAATGAATGTGATGGCATCGTATGTGAAATAGCAATTGCTTCCAACAGCACACATTCAGATGCTGTGCTTGCTGAAGAAGCCGCTCGTCAGTTGTACGGATCACTTTGCAATACACTGGCGCATTATATGCATGCAAATCCAGATCCTAAACGTGAAGCCCAGGTTCTGAAAAGCACCATGGATGTCATTGATCGTTACCGCAAACATTACGGAATTGATGTTAAACCAAAACCAGCTAAGACTTCCTGATTATTTACACCAACAACTGCTTGTGGCTAAAAAGCCCAGGCGCATCCTTTTAAAGGATGGTTGCAGTTATAATCCAGATCTCATAAGTAAAGAAGATCTGGCTAAGATGTCCGTCATGTTCTTGAGGAATGACGAATGGTCTTTGGGTGCTGTACCAGAGACAGAAGCAGAAGCCTACCACATGTGGCAAGACTCATGGGTAGGCTTTGTGAGAAATGGTAAGTACCAACCCATATCAGAATATGCGACTCTTTAATGAAGGTGAATTAAACAAGTGGCGATTCAAGGGTATGCCATTTCCTAACACACCAGACATGCTGACAGACGGGGCATTCCAGATCCCCTACAAGGCAGGAACAAATATTGCCTTCTTTGTTATCGCTACCCATGGTACTTGCGATCCAATGATCAAATCGCCTGATGAAGCATGGGAGCATATGTCTGCCCGGGCATTTGACGAGGCACATACCCAAAATCCCAAAGAGCGGCAACCGACATGGGATGAGATGTGTTACCTCAAAGATTTATTTTGGCACCCGGAAGAGTGTGTCGTTCAATTTCATCCACCTAAGTCCGTGTACGTTAATAGACATCCTAACGTGTTACACCTGTGGAGAAAACATGGAGTGAATCAAGAAACTCCACCGTTGCGATACGTGTAGTAAATACCGTTGCAATAAGTATTTATTCCGTGTCATATATAATTGATGTGCACATATCGTATGTGTGCACATGACAAATTTTTACCTGTCATACAAACAGGTGGAAATCGAGCTAGGCTCAAAGAGATAGGAAACCGTAGGTACTTACCTACATCGTGCAGACAACTAAATGGCTAAGAAATCTATATCAAAGACCATGGCTAAAGACATCGACAAAGCGACAGAGGCAGCAAACATCGTGGACGAAATCCAAGCGATGACCAAACGCGAGGCAACCCGCCAAAAAGAAGCAGAAGCCGCAATGGAACTGGCTGAACTTCAATCCATGGAAGTGAAGAACTCCACTTCCTCCAAAGTCATCACCCTCCCTGCCGGGATGGATGAAATCAAGGCCATCCGTGCCTTGTCTGAAAAAGTCAAGGAAGCTGAAACCGACGTCGCCATCAGCGAACTCATCGACGCATGGCCTCTCGATGGTGCTGTGGCATTCCAGCAGGTGCTGAAGGACAAGTACGGCTGGGCCAAGATGATCCCCACCCCTGGCTTCTTTGGTCCTACCCCGCCTGCCCAGATCGGCGTGCGTATCAATGCCGAAGGAGAAACCGTGCAAACCTCCTGGGGCCGTCTCACTCTGCCAAACATCGAAGGCTACCTGGAAACGGGATTCGCTGAAGTGAATGGTGAGTACAAATTCCGCATCGGCGGCTGCGTCAAGCGCAAGAACGAAAAGCATGTGGCCGAGATCGCCAAGAGCGTTCGCGAACATGTGCTCAAGCACTCCATCTACAAGAACAAGGCGGTCAAGATCGACTTCCGTGACGAAGATGGTGAGCGCAAACAGTTCAACCCAGGCGACTCTCCTGAGTTCATTGCCATCGACCTCGAAAAGCTGGACGATGTGGTGTATCCGAAGGAGATCGAAGGCGTCGTGCAGATGACGCTGTTCAACCCGATCATCTACAAGGATGCTGCTCGCCTCATGGGTACCCCCCTGAAGCGCGGCACACTGCTTGAAGGTCCTTACGGCACCGGCAAAACCCTCACGGCGTACCAGCTTGCTGCTCATGGTCTGCAGCATGGTTGGACCTTTGTTTACCTCATGGATGTCCGCGATCTGGACCTCGCCATGAAGTTCGCTCAGAACTATGCACCGGCCATCGTGTTCGCAGAGGACATCGATCAGGTCGCCCGCATGGGTCAGCGCGACAAGTCCGAAGTCAACCGTCTCACCAATGTTCTGGACGGCATCGACTCCAAGGGCAAGGAGATCTACACGGTCTTCACGACGAACTTCAAGAACTCGATCGATCCGGTGTTCATCCGCCCTGGTCGTATCGACAGCGTCGTCTCTCTGCTTCCTCCAGATACCGAAGCAGCCATCCGTCTCGTGAAGAAGTACGGACGCACCAAGGCCAAGGAATCCATCCTTGCCCATGATCTGACAGATGAGCAGATCGGCGAAGCCATGAAGCCTCTTGTTGAGATGAGCGCCAATGCGGCATTCATCCGGGAAGCGGTGGAACGTGCCAAGCTGTCTGCACTGCCTGAGTTTGCCAAGACCGGCAAGCTTGCGCTGCATTTCGACAACATCCTCGCTGCAGCACGCAGCATGATCCCACACCTGGAGCTTCAACGCGCCCAGATGGGAGACGGCAGCATGCCTGCAGACCAGGACATCGCCTCGATGTTCTCGTCATTCATGCCACCGCCGAATGTGATGAGAAAGATGATGAAGGCCATGCGTGGTCGTCCAGGAATGGTCTAACCCAGACCAAGTCAGAAGTTAAGTTGTAAGTATTTTTGGCGTCTGGGGGAGTGTCCCCCAGGCGTCCAAAATTTTAATTATTTGCTTGCAGATATAGCTCCAGCAAGTAGATACGCATCCTATGCCAATCGAAATTAATCAAGCAGTTGGAACCGGTGTAAAAGTCACCGTACGGGCAGATGACATTAAAGAAGCAGTTGAACAAGCTGCATTCTTTGGAGAGCTGCCACAGAAATGTGTATGCGGAAGTACTGCGTTGTCATTCACATGCCGACGTCCAGAATCCTACGTATATTATGGGATGAAATGCAAGGAATGTTACCGGGAGTTCTCTTTCGGTCAGACTCGTGAAGGAGGTCGCCTCTTTCCCAAGTATGATGATGGTTGGAAGACCCTGGAAGAAAAGAAAGCCATGGCTAATGGTTCCGGTGGAAGTGGTGGCGGAGGCTACCAAGACACGCGTGGGCAACAGCAGGGCAAACAAGCTGGGTCACGGACTCAGACGGGCGGAGGCGGTCGACCACGACCACCCGCAGACGATGATGACGATACCATCCCTTTTTAATACTTAACCAAAAAGAAAAGTCAGCTCCGAAAGGGGCTGACTTTTCTTTTGTTTAATTAGGTGTTGGTTATACATTAGCCCTATGGCTCAATTCGCTATACCCGGCCTCATGCCTTCAACGCACCCGAACTACGATAGTAGGTGCAAAGCCAATACTGATGGGAGTTTGTCATTGGTGATCTATGAAACGGTTACTACCGACAATGATTTCCCGGCAGTGAAGTTCATTGTGATTTGGGCGGGGGATACAAAGTTAGCGACTGATTTGACCGGGGATACTGTATTCGAACAACATGATGACGATGCCAATCGTTTAGTCATACGGTTAGATCCAGGCATATTGCCTGTAGGTATGTGCAATGTTCATGTCGAACTGAATAACAGACGTGGCACGGTGACACATACGGAATACATAGTAGAAGTACCCAAAAGCCCATTCCATGTACACGCACCTTTCGACCCCGCCGAACCCACCCGCGAAATATACAGATGTTGAAGCTAAGCTGTTAGTGACAATTGCCAGGTCCTTGACAATAGCTGGAGCGTCTAGAACATTACCCAATATAGCAGGAGCACCTGAAGCTTTACTACCTGAGTACGTGGCTGTGATGCTGCAGAAGATGGTAACTGATTGTGGGTATCAAATTCCCACTTGGAATGCTCAAGCTTACCAATGGGAAATCGGCAACCAAACATTTAAGGGCGTATGAAATCATCCCAAGAACTCCAACAAATTGCGGATGCAACTGAAGGTAGTTGGTACAGTGAAGACCTTCGAGAAGTCATCATGGATGAACTTGAAGAGGTGTTTGATGCTACACGTACCAAGCTGGAGAATGTCCAGGCAGCCCACCGGGCATTGCGTTCCATACGTAGCAAACTGGAAACGGTGGAGACTCAGATGTTTGATGAGTACATGAAAATAATTTCAAAACCTGCATAAGACGATGAACCGTACCAATCTCATTGTATCTGGTGACTTAGCTTGCCCGCCCAGTGAGATTTACGTTTTCAGGTCATTCACATTCTTTGCCCGGAGGATGTGTGACTATGATGTTCTTGTGGCTGTTCCGTGGGAATATAGAGATACTTACTGGAACTGGTTTAAAGATCATTCGTTGATGGACGACATCACGGATTTTATTGATGGTACCAAAGAAGATGTAGCTGCCATCAAGCTGTCAGTGTCTCGACTGACTTGTGAGAACCTGCATTCAAGTTTACGGCAGATAGGTTTTAACTTCAAAAAGTTTGGTGAAGACGTTTGAAATGTTATTACCGCATGTGTTATATACATATGTAACCCACACGGGTTATGTAGTGTAATTTTATAAGTATGGTTACAGCAACAATTGGTGAGCAGGTACACCCATTACCTGGCACAGAGTCGAAGCTTACGATTGTGTGCAAGTCGCCCCAGCTGAGCATGAATGAAATTGCTTACAAGGATGGGGATGAGAAAGCGCTTACCTTGGATTTCACGGCAGCTACTTACCACGCAGATCGTGTTGAGAAGCTGGACGATGAAACAGTACCGTTGGTACAAATGATTTTCCCAACTTTTACCTGGCCATTGGCAAGACCATGGCCAGACGGCGTTCGACACATTGTAGGACTTGTCGATATGACCCTCAAAATCACCAAGCTTAAAGAAGGTAAAATACTTATAGCTTGGAAATCCCCTGAAGCATTCTTGCATCCTGCTGAACAAGCCAATTTGGCGGATGTGATAATCAAGATATATGAAAAATTCAAACCAACGACGTGATTCCTGAACCCGCCCAAAGTGCCAGTGCTCCAAAATTCCAATCGGATTTCATCAACAGCTCCATCGAAATCATCAAGGCTATTTTGAATAAAGACAATGGCCTACCGCCTCTCCTACTGATGGCAGTGGAACCTTCAGAAGAACGTCCAGAGCGTGGCATCTGTGTAGCGCATTTTCCCACTAAGCTGTTGGAAAGTGGTAAGGGCAAAGATGAGCTTGCTGCAATCATCAAAGAAATGCTCAAGAGCAAGCCATCGGACGAAGTGGTGTTTGTCACTGAAGCATGGAGTGCTAAACCCAACTTGCCAAAAGACATCGAAAAGATGCTCCTGGATTATACGATAAAGCCAGGACAGCTCCCCGCCAGATTCAAGGAGGAGATCATCATGCTGCAATATTACGATTTGCGGAGTGGTAAGACCGTCAACCATATGGGCAAGATACCCTTCTACCGGGACACTGACGGCAACGTCACGCATTACGACGAACCAGAATGGTTTGAAGCGAAAAAGAGCGAAGGAAGATTCACCAATCTAATGGAATAATTATGGCAGAAAAAATTGAAAAGGTTAAGTGCACAGTTGAAGGATGTGAGTTCGCTTCCACGAAAAAAGGGCTGGCTATTCATATGTCAGTTATTCATGGGCAGCGTGGTAAGTATTATGAATACCAAAAGGTTCGCATCGCCAAGAAGAAAGAAGAGAAAGCAGGTAAGAAAGGTGCTGCTCCATTAGCGCTTACCACCACGGCAAAACGCAAGGTCAATGTCGGAGATTCAGCAGTACGTAATGCAGTGTGGAGATTTTGTCCCGCTTGCGGTGTCAATCTGTCAGAACTCAATCTCAATATGTCAGCCTTCATGGCTCTAACATTCGGATCATAACATGGCTACAAAAAAAGCAACTGAACGTACGATACCAAGAAAAGTGTCGTTCTTGCACTTCGATGATGACTTCGGAGTTGCAACACTGGCCAACTTCGGTTGGCACACCAAGGCAATTGCGCGTGAGACAGGGTTGACCCCCAGTCAGGTGACTTACCGGTGCCAGCGTGCTGGTATCAAACGTGGTGATTACAGAAATGGTTTGAACGAACACTCCCGACGTGTTCTTGTTGCGCAGGATGTATTGTTCACCAAGGTGGAGATCAAGACGATCCGTCAGCAACTGGAAGAAAACAAAGACAAAGCCCTGCAGGAGATTGCAGCGCGCACACGTAAACTCAAAAAGAAAACCAAGTGATCGAAGAAATCCTTCAAGAAGAAATTTATCAGAGCCGTAAGTCCCGGGCTGTCAGTTCTGGTATGTTGGACACTTCCCAATACTCTGGGCCAGTTCAACAGTTTCTATGTGATTTGCCTCCATTCGTGTGGATCCCTGTGTGGAGTATGACACAGGTGGTTACGCGGATTCTTCCCGGACAACGGCTGTTGGCCCCCAATCTGATTGAATGGGCGGATAACGCTACCATTGGAACCGCACTTCTGAATGCATTCGCTACCATTGTATGGGTGTACGTAATCGACGCAGGAGTGATGCTGATAACTGCCCTCCTTTTATAGGACACATACCAGCCAATAAAACCGCCAGGGATTACATTAACTCATTCAAGCAAGTGATGGCGTTGAGTAATCCCAAAGGCTGGCAAGACAAGACTACTGGAATCCCATTCTCAAAAAGGAATATTCATGATTATGGGTTTGTGTACAACTGGTACTCTGATGTGATGCTTCAGTTTGATACATACCAGGAAGCTGATGAGAAAGGCATCTTGGGACAATGCTACCGCCAGGCTTACAACCTGGCGGGTAGCAATCCAGACTTAACGTACTTTGAAGGGTACGCCATGATCTTGGAGTTGGGGATACCCATAATCCATGCATGGTGTGTAGACTTCAAAACCAAACGGATCATTGATCCAACCTGGCACAGTAAGAATGATTGCACTCCTGCAGGATACATAGGAGTTCCACTCAATCGTAAATTTGTCGACAAATGTATGATGCGTACAGGACAGTACGGAGTCCTGGATAGCCTGTGCTACATGAAGAAGGATTTGAGTAAACTTCCTCATGCTAAAATTTTAGACATGCGCTGGTACCATATTGACAAAGATGGTAATCGGATAGATTAGATAGATTATGACTGATTTCAGTACTGGAAAAAAAGTATGCTCCTTCGCTGATGGTCTTCAAGATACCTTCCCGTTTTTCCGATCGTTTCTTGATGACGCTGACGATGCTGAAATAACCTACTTCCTCTCTTCCCGGGAAGCTGATCGTAAATCTCTACAAAAGATTGAGATCGCTATATCGAAAGCGTTGAAGCGGTTGGTTGGTCAATACCCTGGAATGACACCACCCCAACTGGAGATCACCAAGGGTTACGAAAATGAAGCTGTGCTCGCCCATGGTGTAGCCAGGATAGTACAGATGTTGGTGCACCTGCAAGGGTGTGCTGCTGCCTTCATTAAAGTTTTGGAGTTGGGCGGGGATCCTGACAAGCTATGAATGGATACACAAACCCGATATGCTGTCGGTGCATGGTCCAGATGAAACGTGGGGACGGATTGAACATCACGTTCCCATTATCGTATGGTGCTGTGCCAGCAAATGATTACTTTTGTCCCAAGTGTGGACACAGTGTAGCTGTGGCAATGAAGATAGGAACCGAAGTAGTGGGCATCACTCGCACTGAGGTTTTAGAAGATTTGCATATGGTTAAGTCCAGTTTTCAAAGTGCAGAATTAGACATACAAGAAGGAGAAGAATTGTATGAGAAAGTAGCAACCGAGCTGCGGAATTTAATGATCGAAGTCAGTCAGAAACGATTTCAAACTGACTGGTATCCCGGAATCGAGATTTCTCTTTTTGAAGAGGCATTCGATGTTGGGTACGGCATCCGGGTTAAGCATACTGATCCTCACATATTAAAGAAGATTAAATTGCTGGCCGAATCCATCAACGGTTGGTGGATAGGTCCGTTGAACTGGGCAAATGTTGACGGACATCATCTAGGATTTGTGACCATCATTCAGTGGTTCCAAATGTATGAAAATAAACTTACATGGTTCTCAAGGAGAACCTGACAGAGAGTATTACTCCCTTTTGGTATGACGATAGACGAACTCAAGCAAGATTGCGGAAGCAGAGGTACAACGATCGAGGAAAGATTACATAACATCCTCTCAAGAAGATTTGTTAAATTTGAGCAAGTTGCGCGTGCAATTGCTCTGGCAATTCAGTCCAACCAGAATGTGATTTTCTGGGGACCTGCAGGTCATGGTAAATCGGAAATGGTGGAAGAAGCCCTTCGTGGTTTGGGGTTGTGGGAAGTGGATCCCGACACCAATCTTCCATCAGCAAACAGCAACACTTTCATCCAGTCATTTGGTGAAGGTCTGACGGAAGATCAGCTGTGGGGCGGTATTGACCTGCGCGCCATGGAAGAGGAGAAGATCATCAAGTATCATCCTGAGCATTCCTTCCTGGCTAAAGAAGTGGCTGTGTTCGAAGAAATGTTCGACGCACCTGCCATCTGTTTGCTGCCACTGAAACACACCATCACGCAGAAGGTGTTGGCCAAAGGCGGTATTTACTATCCGATGACAACCAAGTCAATCATCGTATGTACCAACAAGAATCCAGAAGACTTGCAGGCGATGGGACCAAGTCATCATGCTCTTGTGGAGCGATTCCCAATCCAATTGAAGGTCGAATGGCAGAGCTACAATGCCGACGATTACGCCTCCATGATGGCGTACCACAAACAGGCGCACATGTTTCATGAGGACATTATCAATGCTTTGGCAGGGATCATTGCCACTGTGAGTAAGGAAGGAACTTTCATTTCCCCACGTACAGCGATGTGGGCTATGGGATTGGTTGCAGGTGCAGCCAAGACTGCCAGACGTGACTTCGTCAATCATACTGATTTCTTCGCACTGGAGTTCTGCCCTGGTCTGGAGAAATCAGTGGATTCCATTCGTGATGCCATGCAGCGTGAAGCGCAGGTGGCGGAGGCGAAGAGGATCCTGTTTGCTGTGAAAAGCAAGCTGGATGTGATCGAGCATGTCTTTGGAAAAGGTCTTGCCGAACCCGACAGACTGTCGCCGATCAAGTGGCTGCAGCTGTCACATCATTATGGACATTTCATACATGAAGCAAGTCAGACACCTTGCACTGACAGCATGCTCACTGTGCGTGATCAGATGGTGCAGGCTGCTACTGAGAGACAAGTCCAATGTCAGCGACTTGCTCTGAAGCATACGAAAGAAGGACCTTTACCCGTACTCTAGCTTATGAGAAGGACTATATGTCCTGACAATTACATTCCTCCTACCCGGGAGGAGATTGATGCAGAATGCGCAGACAAAAAAGTGAAACAATCTGCACCCGACTTTGTTCGAGACATATGTACACTTATGGCTGGTGGTCGAACAAAGAACCATACTGAACTGATTGAAGGAGTGGAACAAGATGTCAAGAAACTCGGGTTCCCCCAACGGCGCGGTAACGGTAGTAAAGTTGTGTATGCATCTAAAACAGGTACACAAGGTGCAACACCCCAAGAAGTGATTGATGGGGATACTGCCAAGTACATGAAGTTTCATCGTCAGGTTCTGGGTATGATCGAGAAGACCCAGAGCATGATGAAGGATGTACCAGGCACAACACCATTCGAGAAGTCCATCAATCTGCTCAAGTTAATCCAGGCCCAGCAGCCGCCGCCCCCTCCCAAAGGCGGAGGTGGTGGTGCTGGTAGTGGTGGAGGTGAGCAATCTACCGAGGATGAAATGAATGCCCTTGGAGATATGAGCAATACGGACGAACTCAAGAAGAAGCTTGAGGAGGTCCTCGATAGTGTCAATTCTCTCGATGATGAAGAGTTGAACATGATGTCTGGAACCGATGATGATGACAAAGATTCCAACAATCCTGCCCGTCTTCAAGACGCTAAGAATATGCGTAAAATGAAGGTAGCAGAAAAGATGGATCGTGGGGATCAGATCATCATGGAAGTGGCGCGGCATCTGAAGGAGTTCAGCAAACTCAAATCCAAAGTGGAGATCAAGTTCCATAAGGATCTGGAAGGTGAAACTGTGACTTACCGCCCCATGGAAGATCTGGCTGAGATAGGAAAGATTCGCCAATCGGATTGGGCTATGTACGCCAAGGCATCCAGCCTGTTCAAGTACAAGGCTCTGACAGGAAGTTTGCGGGTACGTGAAAGAGGAAACTTCACGCACTACAAACAGCTGCTGTACATGATCATCGACTGCTCAGGCTCTATGGGTGGCGATCGTTACTATAAAGCAGGTGGGGTGCTCATGAACCGCTTGAAAGCAGTGGTCAAAGGCGAAGCGGAATTGATATGGAGACTGTTCGATGACCGCGCCTATGAAGAGCACTATGCCAAGACCGTTGAAGAAGCGTACGCAAGTTTGGAATTCATGCGTAACAAGGGCAACTTCAGTGGAGGTGGTACCAACTTCGATATAGCGTTGATTTCTGCAGCTAAAAGTATCAACGATAATATTGCACGACATGGATACATCAAACCAGAGATCATGATCGTTACCGACGGTGATGGACAAACCCGGTTTCGAAAGGCTGATCTCAAAGGCTGTGTCGTGCATGCGGTGTGTGTATGCCAAGCCAGGAATAGTTCCTTGCTGCGACTTACCCAAGAGACTGGTGGTATTTACACACACTGTTAACAATTTCAGGTTTATACCTGATAGGGTGTAGGTGACCCCTGCAATAATAGCGAATCAGCGCCGAATGCCGAGCGATCGTTAATATATAAGAATTGGTTTGTATCTACTAGTATGGGACCCTATATGGCAGTTCTCAGAACTCGGATATATTCGCTTAGTATTTATAACTTGCGTTAGTAGAGCGGGTGGCTGAACACAAGGGTATGTGAAAATTG
>Ga0214192_1000428_pt1 | contig 26567 bp, 21 predicted proteins | sample TroBogEpilimnion_44_FD_153030 | JGI IMG/M metagenome (GOLD analysis project Ga0214192, IMG submission 153030) | Freshwater microbial communities from Trout Bog Lake, WI - 29JUL2008 epilimnion | ecosystem: Environmental > Aquatic > Freshwater > Lake > Epilimnion/Euphotic zone | place: Trout Bog... | reverse complement strand
TGATATCAGAATGGAAAAACTTGCCGAAATTGTCAAGCCTGAGCGAGTTTTGCCAACCACTATTGAATTTGTTGACATAGCTGGTTTAGTTGCGGGTGCTTCAAAAGGTGAGGGCTTAGGCAATAAATTCCTCGCTAATATTCGCGAAACAGATGCAATTGCCCATGTGGTACGCTGTTTTCAGGATGATAATGTTGTGCATGTGGCGGGTAAAGTAGACCCTCTTTCTGATATTGAAGTTATCAATACCGAATTGGCTTTGGCGGATATGGCATCGGTTGAGAAAGCCTTGTTACGTACCAGTAAAATGGCAAAATCAGGCAACAAGGAAGAACTAGCGAAAAAAGTTGTTTTAGAGAAAGTTTTAAAACAACTAGAAGCGGGTGAACCAGCGCGTACCTTGGATTTAAGTGATGATGACAAAGCTCTGATTAGAGATTTGTGTTTAATGACCATTAAACCCACTATGTACATCGCCAATGTTCAGGATGACGGCTTTGAGAATAACCCGTTATTGGAAAAAGTACAGGCGTTTGCTGCCAATGAAGGGGCTATGGTTGTACCCATTTGTGCCGCTATTGAAGCAGAAATTGCTCAATTAGATGAAGAAGAGAAAAAGGAATTTTTGGAAGATTTAGGGCTGGAAGAGCCTGGTTTAAATCGGGTAGTCAGAGCGGGTTATAAATTACTCAATTTAGCGACCTATTTTACGGCGGGAGTTAAAGAAGTCAGAGCATGGACAATTCCCGTGGGTGCTTCAGCGCCACAGGCCGCCGGTGTTATTCACAGTGATTTTGAAAAAGGTTTTATTCGTGCCGAAGTAATCGCTTATCAAGATTTTATTGATAATAAAGGCGAACAGGGTGCAAAAGATGCTGGCAGATGGCGTTTGGAAGGCAAAGACTATATTGTGAAAGATGGCGATGTCATGCATTTTAGATTTAATGTTTAAGTAGGATTATGTGTTTCGAAAACTTAAAACGTTGTTGAAGGCTTTTTACCAACATGAAAAGATATCAGTCACGAATAACGTCAAAATCACTGTACCAAAGAGCGGGTATTTCTTCGGCTTCAACGGGTTTACTAAAATGGTAACCTTGAACATGATCACAGCCTTTGCTAAGCAGAAAATCTAGTTGTGCTTGATTTTCCACACCTTCAGCAATGACGTCTAAATTCAACCCTTGGGTCATGGCGATAATCGCCGTGACTATTGCGGCATCATTAGAGTCGATGACAACATCGCGAACAAACGATTGATCTATTTTAACCCGGTCAATAGGTAATCGTTTTAGATAGCTCAGCGAGGAGTAGCCAGTACCAAAATCATCAATGGCAATACGGACACCCAAGGTTTTAAGTTCATTGAGAATCGTAATGATGGCGTTTTTATCAGACATCATAATACTTTCTGTAATCTCTAGTTCCAGTAACATCGCAGGAAATCCTGTAGCCACAAGAGTCTGCTGTATTTTTTCAGCTAAAAGCGGTTGCTGGAATTGTACTGCCGACAAATTAACTGAAATACACAGATCTTTTAAGCCTTGATCCAGCCACTGTTTGCCTTGGAGACAGGCTGTCATCAGCACCCAATCACTAATAGCGATAATTAATCCCGATGATTCGGCCACGGGAATAAATTCTGTCGGTGAAATAGAGCCTAACTCGGTAGAGTGCCAACGCAGCAAAGTTTCTACCCCAACCATCTTACCTGTCTGCAAAGCGATTTGCGGCTGGTACTTGAGTAAAAACTGACCGCGTTCCAACGCCCCGCATAATACCGACATCAAACGCATTTGCCGCTGGACAATCGCGTTCATTTGCTCAGTGAAAAATTGAAACCTATTGCGTCCATTATTTTTAGCATGGTACATCGCGGTATCAGCATTACGTAACAATTCGCCAATATCGACAGAGTCATCAGGATAAACGCTTATGCCGATACTAATGCTAATGAATATTTCGTGACCGTCGATTTTAAAAATAGGATGTAAAGTGTCCTTAATTTTTTGTGTCACAGCAATAATGTGTTGCACATCCTCAATACCCGGTAAGAGAACGAGAAATTCATCACCCCCTAAACGGGCAACGGTGTCACTTTCGCGAATACATTGTTTCAACCGATCAGCGACTGCCTTTAATAACTGATCGCCGACTGCATGGCCTAACGAATCGTTAACATGCTTAAAATTATCCAGATCGGCAAAAATAATCGCTAACTTAGTTTGTTGTCGATGGCTATTGGCTAAGGCATGACGGATGCGATCATGTGCCAGCTCACGGTTAGGCAAGCCGGTCAGGGGATCAAAATGAGCTAATTGGTATAAATGTTGTTGCCCACGCTTAATTTCCTGTATTTCTCTGGCATTATCCAAAATCAACGATAGCGAGGTAGCAAAACTCATAGCTAACAGCTCATCTTCGGGCAAAAACGGTGAACCATCGAATTTATCACACAAATAAATTCGCCCATAAACACGACCTAAATTAGAGATGGGAACGGCTAATAACGACTGCATTGGCGGGTGGTGAGGCGGAAAACCAGCACTTCTTGGGTCGGTCGTCAGATTTTCTAAGCGTATAGCAATATTTTTATCGATAACTGCACCCAGCAGCCCTCTACCTTGCGGTAGTTGATTAATATTCGTAACTTCCTCTTCCGTCAAACCAGTATGCAGAAAATGTATTAGTTCATTCTCCTCATTAAGGATACCAACCGCTCCGTAACGCGCTTGCAAAAGCTGGCATAAAGCATCAATACCTGATTGCAAAATATCATTCTCAATTTGAGTATGCGCTAACACGCTTAATAAGGTTCGAGAGGCTCGATGTAAATCAGTTAGACGTGTTGACCATAAGCTAAGCTTTTCATGGTCTTCGGCAATCTGGAGGTTGAGCTCCTGGGTTTTTATCAGCAATTCCCGTTCACGTTTCAGTAAAGCTTTCAGTACACTGTTGCGCGTGACCACCCCGACAAAATGCCCCTTTGTGTCAACCACCGCTATGGCTTCGACAAAGCTGTTAAATAACATCTCTACTTCCGTTAAGGGCGTATCTTCTTTAACGGGGTCTAAAGGATGGGGATTGACCAAATCGGCAAAAATACGTTGTGGGGCAATTGAAATGTCCATCTCAGTGACGATGCCTTGAAACTCGCCTTCTGCATCACCTAATACGGTTGTGGAGAAAACGGCATACACGATTCCGGCGGTACGATTGGGAGCGGGTCGGGTGTGAGCATCGACATGAATAATATTGTCAGAATAAGCGTCGGCGGCAATTAATTCTTTCATAACGCGTTTATTTTAGAGGATAACTGGCATAGGTTTAGGTAAAATCGGTACAGTTTAATGGGTGTTTAATGAGTTAAACCCTATAACGCTATAGCTCAGTTTCAAATTGGACTTCAATATCCAGTTCAAGATAAAGAATTTCATCTTCGCCCATAAAGGGCTTAATGCTCTTAAGCACAAAGTCCACTAATTTGTTTTGATCAATCCGTCTTAACAGGCTTTTTCTGACCAGAATATATTGGATGATGTCATCATCTATCTCAATTTGTTCAAAGGGTGTGGCCACCAATAATTCTAAAGCTTGGCGCATTGCTTTACTGCCAATAGGCGAGTTTTTACCCAGCACTAACCCATCACGAAAAGGCGGCAAAACAAATTCTTTAATTCGTGTCTGGATAAAATGTTTGCTATTTTTCACTGGCAAAATACCTTTGGGTAGATAATATCGGCTTCACAATAAACACAAATTCCCATATTTTGAATATGGTATTATAATTTATTAACTGAAGGGCGACTATAGATATCTTGTCGCCCTAGATAATAAAGATTTTTATCCAGCAGATTATTGAGGATACATTGGGTGCTAATCAACAAATGGCTCTAAAGTTCCACTGGTTTTTTATTGACTCTAACGTTCAATTTCTGCCCTGACTTGAAATGAATACGGTTCTTGGCGGATATCTGTACTGTGTCACCGCTTGCAAGATGACCTAAAAATTAGCTAAATTCGAAAGACGGTTGGGGATGTTAGCTGTCTTTGAAGTGTAAAGCACGATTAAAATAATTTATTTCTTTTTAGCCCGTTGTCGTCTGGCTTCTTTAGGATCTTTATATAAAGGGCGATAGATTTCTATTCTATCGCCGCTTGTTAATAATCGGTCCAAGTCACAAATTTGAGCGAAAATACCTACGGTTAAAGGTTTCTGATTTATCTCTGGAAACTCAGTTAATATCCCTGAGGCTTTTATAGCCGAATCGACGCTACTGCCTTCTGGTACAGTTAAGGCAATTAACTGTTGTTTTTCAGGGGTAGCATAAGCGACTTCAACTTGTATATCAGGCATAGACTTCTTTAGCTCGGGTGGTAAAAGAGCTAACCATAGTATTGCAAATTTGGTTAAAAACCGCACCGAATGCCAGACTGGCTAGTTTGCCAGACATTTCAAATTCTAAATCCAGCGATATTTTACTGGCATCTTCACGTAATGGCATAAAATTCCAGACACCTTCCAGATAAGAAAACGGTCCATCTAGCAGGGATACGGTGATTTTGCCGCCATTATCAATGATGTTACGGGTGGAAAAAGATTTTTTAAAGCCGCCTTTAGCAATCATTAATTCTGCTTCCACCCAGTTATCTTCGTGTTTAATAATGCGACTGCCACTACACCAAGGCAAAAACTTTGGGTAGGATTCTATGTCATTGACCAAATCAAACATTTGTTGTGCCGAGAATTTTACCAGTGCACTTTTTTGAACGACTGTCATCAGAGTACTCCAATGGCATCTAAGAACACTAAAAACACGGCAGCGGGTGCGATAAAACGAATCAGCAAATACCATATTGTATAATGTTGCGGGTCAGGTAAATCCAGTTCTTCTTGGCTGTGTTGCTGTTTCATAAACCAGCCAGCAAATACGGCAATCGCTAAACCACCCAGCGGTAACATGATATTGGCAGTTAGGTAATCGAATAATTCAAAGCAGGTTAAGCCGAATATTTTAAATTCAGACCAACTATTAAATGAAAACACGGTAATCAATCCAATTGCCCAAGCGGCTATACCAGATTGTAAACAAGCTTGTTGACGGCTCAAGCCTTTATTTTCAATCAACCAAGTAACAGCAGGTTCAATCAGAGCAATTGAGGATGATAACGCGGCAAACACTAACATAATAAAAAACAAAGTGCCTACTAACCATCCTCCTGCCATGTTGCCAAAGGCAATCGGCAGGGTCTCAAAAATGAGTCCTGGTCCAGAATTAGGGTTTAAGCCATAACTAAAGACTAGCGGGAAGATAACCAGACCCGCCAGTAAAGCCACTAAAGTATCAGTAACTGCGACTATGATAGTGGTTTTTGCTATGGAAATGTTTTTGGGCAAATAGGCGCCATAAATCATGACTGAACCCATGCCTAAGCCTAACGAGAAGAATGCCTGTCCCAGTGCCACTAGTACCGATGCTCCTGTTAATTTGCTGAAATCAGGATTAAACAGGAAATTCAGACCTTGAAAATAACCGGTGGTAGTCATGGCATAAGCCAATAATAATGTCATTAATGCAAATAACCCAGGCATCATGATGCGGGCAGATTGTTCTAATCCCTTGCTAATGCCTCGAACCACGATTAGCATAGTTGCCAGCATAAATAGACTGTGCCAGAAAATCAGACGTAATGGGCTAGAGACAAAATCATCAAAAATTGCTTTAGTGGAAGCGGCGTCGTTATGGAAAAAACTGCCAGATAAGGCTTTGAAGACATAAGCGGTTGCCCAGCCAGCAATGACGCTATAATAAGATAAAATCAAAAAACCAGCGACAATGCCAATTGCACCCACATATTGCCAGCGCGTATCTGCGCCCGCTTCTTGTGCCATGTTGAGCATTGTATTCATAGGTGTTTTTCGACCACGTCTTCCTAACATTGTTTCTGCAATCATGATGGGTATGGCAACCAGAAACACACATAACAAGTATATCAGTACAAAGGCTCCGCCTCCGTTTTCACCGGTTATGTAAGGAAATTTCCATATATTACCCAAGCCCACCGCAGATCCGGTTGCTGCCATAATAAAGGTTAGTCGGGATGACCATTCGCCATGTTGTGATTGCTTAGTATCCATCTTTATTTGCCTCAAAACCCATAAAATCTAAATATCGGGTAAAATGTTAACATTATACCTTTACGTCAGATTAAAAATCACTTTCAGTAACACATGGCCGAAAAAAAATCTAAAAAAAATAAAAATCAATCAAGTAGCACAATTGCCGTTAACCGTCAGGCAACCCATGAGTATTTTATTGAAGAACGCTTTGAAGCAGGATTGGTATTGGAAGGATGGGAAGTAAAAAGCTTGCGGGCGGGTAGGGTACAGTTAAAAGAGAGTTATGTTGCCATTAAACGCGGTGAAGCATGGTTATCAGGTGCACATATCTCGCCGTTGCTTTCGGCATCGACGCATGTAAATCCTGATGCTATTCGCTCTAAAAAGTTATTACTGAATCGTCATGAATTAAACAAGCTGATTGGTTCTGTGGAGCGTAAAGGTTATACCATTATGCCGTTATCTATGTATTGGAAGCAGGGGCGTGCCAAGTTAGAAATTGGTTTGGCAAAAGGAAAGCAGTTGCACGATAAGCGGGCAAGTTCAAAAGATAGAGATTGGCAGCGTGAAAAAGAACGAATCATGAAACATGCCTAAGCTATTCAGATTTTCTTAATTAGTAGTTTTAGCTCTATTTTTAGGGCTAAAATGAGTAATATTTTTATATTTAGGGAATAAGTAATGTCATTGGTGGAATTTCTTGCAGCCGTTAAAAGCCAAAAACCGATTAGTTTTGCTGAAACAATGGCGGTGATTAACGATAATTATCATTATCAGCCTTGTGAGTTCAGTAATGGGCTGAATGCAGAGCAGTTAATTAATTCGGCGGGAACTAATGAAGGTTCATGCAGGATTTTTGCTTTTGCTCAGTTACATCAGTTGACGGAACAGGAAACCTTACATTTGTTTGGTGACTTTTATTATGTGGATGTTTTGGATTATCCAGAAGGTATCAGTCATGCCAATATTAGAACTTTTATGAAATACGGCTGGAAAGGTATTGACTTTAAAGGCAATGCTTTACAGGTCATTGACTAGTTAATCGTATCGTTACTCAGGAAATAGAATGTCTGATATAGAAATCGCTCAACAGGCCATTATGCAGCCAATTATTGATTTGGCTAAACAACATTATGGAATCGCCGCTGAACATCTTGAACCTTACGGTCATTATAAGGCTAAGCTATCATTAGACTATGTTAATAGTTTGACCGATAAGACCGACGGCAAGCTTATTTTGGTTACAGCAATTAGTCCAACACCGGCAGGCGAGGGTAAAACGACAACCACTGTTGGTTTGGGTGATGCCATGAATCGACTGGGCAAAAAAACTATTATTTGCTTGCGTGAACCCTCACTGGGTCCCTGTTTTGGGGTAAAAGGTGGCGCAGCCGGTGGTGGTTATTCGCAAGTTGTGCCTATGGAAGACATTAATTTACATTTTACCGGCGATTTTCATGCGATTGGTGTTGCTCACAATCTGTTATCAGCATTAATTGATAATCATATTAATCACGGTAACACACTGGATATTGACCCGCGCCGCATTCAGTGGAAACGGGTTGTTGATATGAACGACCGCGCATTACGTCAGATTATTGTCGGAATGGGCGGTGCTGCCAATGGTTATCTGCGTGAAGATGGTTACGATATTGTCGTTGCTTCGGAAGTAATGGCTATTTTGTGTCTAGCGACCAGTCGCGCCGATCTTAAGGAACGACTTGGACGGATTATTATTGGCTATAAATCCGATAAAGTGACCCCAGTCTTTGCCCGCGATTTAAATGCACAGGGTGCGATGGCTGTGTTATTGAAAGAAGCTATGAAACCTAATTTGGTGCAAACGCTGGAAAATAATATTGCTATTATTCATGGTGGTCCATTCGCTAATATAGCCCATGGTTGTAATACAGTAACTGCTACTAAAACCGCTTTAAAATTGGCAGATTATGTCGTCACAGAGGCTGGTTTTGGTGCTGATTTGGGTGCTGAAAAGTTTATTGATATTAAATGTCGTATGTCGGGGTTAAAACCATCGGTGGTTGTGCTGGTTGCAACCGTTCGTGCGTTAAAATTTCATGGCGGTGTCACCAAAGATGCATTGAATCAGGAAAATTTGGCTGCCTTGGCACAAGGGTTTGCTAATTTAGAACGCCATTATCACAATATAACTCAGCATTATGGGTTGCCTTGCGTTATCGCCATTAATCATTTTATATATGATAGCGAAGCTGAACTAAACTGGTTACAAGAAAATTGTGCAGCTTTAGGTGCGCAATGTATTCTTTCTAAACACTGGGCGCAAGGTGGTGCTGGTGCAGAGCAATTGGCTCAAGCGGTTGTCAATGTCGTTGATCATCGTGAACCTGAATTTACTTATGTTTACGAAGATCAATTAACCTTGTGGGAAAAAATTGAAACTATTGCCGTCAAACTTTACGGGGCAGCGAAGATTTCAGCTCCCCCTAAAGTTAAAGCGCAGTTAGATGCATGGCAGGCGGATTTTGGACATTTCCCTATTTGTATGGCAAAAACTCAGATGTCATTTTCTACTAATCCGAATGCTAAAGGCGCTCCTTCGGGTCATCAGGTAGAAATTAGGGATGTTAAACTCGCCAATGGTGCTGGATTTATTGTAGCAATTGCTGGCGATATGATGACCATGCCCGGATTACCCAAAGTACCGGCAGCTGAACGCATTGATATAGATGATAACGGTGTTATTTCTGGCTTATTCTAATCATTGCTGGTAACCCGATTTTTATATGACCACAGTTAAAGCACCCAGCCCCTTTATTAGTGAACGGCTGAAATATAATCTAATTTATTTTCTTTATTGTTGTTATGAATGGCGATATAAGAAAATTTTGCTGAATAATTGTGGCTATTATCCATCGGCATTAGAGCTTGATAATGCACTGCAATTTCAGCTCTATTTGGAATTGATAAAAACAGTCAAAATACCACTGGATGGTAGTCTGGATATTTGTGAAATTGGCTGTGGTCAGGGGCATGGTGGGGTATTTTTATTCGATCATTACTTTTCCGAGCAGATACGTTACACCGGTATTGATATTTCAGATGTCGCTATTGCTTACTGTCGACGTAAATATAAGCATCGAAAAAACATGCAATTCCTCAATAATCGCCCGGGAAGTCAGCTACCTTGTGCCGATGGTAGTTTCGATTTGATTTTTGGGGTCGAGCCAGTGGCTAGTCGTCGTGATGAATATTTGCAAGAATTGCATCGTTGTCTAAAAGCATCTGGACACTTTATTTTTATGGAAACTTACAATATTACTGTACCTCGATTTGCTGACCAGCGAATTGAACGTAATGGTTTTGAAATTGTTAGTAAAGAAAATATTACCGAGCATATTGTTCAGGCATTTGTTGCTGATAATCAGCGCAAACTGGACAGTTTAAAGAAACTCGCTTTTCTACCTGAAAAACAGTTAGCTTTTTTACGAAATTTTATCGGTACGGTTGATTCCAGTCGCTTTAACAGTTATTGCAACGGTACCCGCAATGGCTTTATTTATACTTTAAGGAAAGCGGATTAATGTCCGAATATTTATTTGTTTATGGTAGTTTGCGTAGACAAATGATTCCGAAAAACCTGCAAGTAGTCATGACGACATACTGTCAGTTTGCCGGTGAGGCTTGGGTAGCCGGTCAGCTCTATGAGATTGCCGGCTATCCAGGTGCAATACCTAGCACCAATAATGACTTACGCGTTCAAGGCGAACTCTACCAAATCATTCTCCCTAGCTTAAATTTGTTTACTATTTTAGATCGTTACGAAGAATGTTCAGCCGAGTTCTTGATGCCTCACGAATATAGCCGCTGCCAAACGACAGTCCATTGTGCAAGTGGCGAAGTCTTAACGGCTTGGATTTATTGGTATAATCGCCAAACCACTTCGTTAAAGATGATCCATTCTGGAGATTATTGCTCACTATAGTTATGCCGATGGGATTTAATATTTAAATTCTAATCAAAGTTGCAATTGTTTTCGATTAAACAGAATCATTTGTTTTTTTATGATTTTTTCTTTTTTAACCAGTAGATTAAACGGAAACTCAATAATAAGCTGAGTAGTACGGCAAAAGTCGCTGGATTGGTAATATCTTTTTTAACCAGCCACCAGTAATGTACCACCCCACCTATGGCGCACAGATATACTAAACGATGCAAGAGCAGCCATCGCTTGCCACCTATCCACTTAATCATACGGTTGCTGGAGGTAATGGCTAGAGGAATGAGTAGGACGAAAGCCGGAAAGCCTACAGTAATATAGGGTCGTTTGACAATATCGTTGAGGATGCTGACCCAGTCAAAAAATTGATCCAGTACCAGATAAGTTAAAAAGTGCAGGCTGGCATAAAAGAAGGCAAACAAACCTAGCATGCGCCGCAAACGCATTAACCAGTTCAAACCAGAGATGCGTCTCAAAGGCGTAATGGTTAAAGAGAGTAATAAGAACACCAGTGTCCAGTAACCCGTTCTTCGGGTTATTTTTTCAATTGGGTTGGCACCTAGATCATCAAAATAGGCACCGATACCTAATTTTATTAATGGAATTAACGCGACACAAAATAAAACAATTTTTATGATGCGAATCGTTTTATTATCAAGTGTTTTCAGTGATTTCATAGTTAAAAGTTTTTTATCAAATCCATGCCCGAGTACAATTGCGCAACTTGTTCTGCGTAGCCATTAAAGGGTAGGGTAGGGCGTTTAAAAAAATCTCCGATACGCCGTTCTTTTGCCTGAGTCCAGCGTGGATGATCAACGGCAGGATTTACGTTTGAATAAAAACCGTATTCATTGGGGCCTGCCTTCATCCAGCTACTAATCGGCTGTTTTTCGACTAGCCGTATTTTTACGATGGATTTGGCACTCTTAAAACCATATTTCCAAGGTACAACCAATCGTATGGGGGCACCATTTTGTTTGGGTAATACTTGACCATAGAGCCCCATTGCTAGCATTGTCAACGGGTGCATAGCTTCGTCGATACGCAATCCTTCTGTATAGGGCCAGTCCAGCGTAGCTGATTTTTGCCCTGGCATTTGTTCGGGGTTATGCAGACTAATAAATTCGACATACTTGGCATTGCTGGTTGGTTCTACACGTTTCAGCAATTCTGCCAGAGAGTAGCCAACCCAAGGGATGACCATAGACCAAGCTTCTACACAGCGTAAACGATAAATACGTTCTTCAAGGGGAGCCAGTTTGAGTAATTCTTCGATATCGAAAACTTTGGGTTTTTTGACTTCACCTTCCACGGTAATCGTCCACGGGCGGGTTTGCAATGAAGCCGCGTTTTGTGCAGGGTCTTCTTTGCCTGTACCGAATTCATAAAAATTGTTGTAAGTAGTCACGTCTTTATAAGGGGTCAATTCCTTAATTAACGCATCGTCTGCTGTATTGACTGTCGATAATTTCTCTTCCGCTAGAAGCTTGGTTGACAATAAAGAACCTAAAGTTACACCAGCAGACAATTGCATAAATCGCCGTCTGTCTAAATATAGTTCTTGTGGGGTTATTTCAGAAGATTTTATAGGTTTTAGTTTATTGATTTTCATAGTGGTTATTAGTTGATTTAATCAGTGTAAATCATGGGTAGCAGTCGGATTAGGAATAGCATAGAAATTATCAACCGTAAAGTTCTATTAATAACTGCCGCAAACGTTTCGCAGCCAATCGATCTTCAGGCTTCCATGGACTACAGTACCCCTTACGTTTTTCAACCCATTTGTCGAAGGATTGCCGTGGTGCTATGCCCATCTTGCCATCATGAAATTCAACCGGCTTGTTTGGATTTCCACCCCATTGCACTTCTTGTATTAATTCTTTGCGGAATAGCCAAATTTGCAGGGAATCATTCTTGTGAGTGAGCAACTTTATAGCTTGCGCACCGGCAACAGGGCTGTACTCAAGTTGTGGATAATCCAGTGAAAAGCTGTTAATGACTTGGATACTGTCATTTTCAACACAGTCAAAAGAATCGGACAATATTGTCAATTGGGAAAGATTGGGGGTGTCGCCAGTATGAGCCCAGACATTCCCCAGTTTTATCGCAAGACCACTGGCGCTGAATAGTTCAAATAAATTAGGAACTATGTCAGGTATGGCGGAAATAATATCGCCATGTTTTAGCATGGCAAGTCGCTGCTCTTGATAAAAGATGTCCAATTTATCGACAAAACGCATGCCAGTTTCAGCTAACCAAGTAGAGATAACAAGCGCATAATGTCTGCTAATCTGACTAGCGGATCGCATGGTTTTTAAAGTCAAAGAATGCGGTGTGGCATGGTGGCAGGCGATTAGCCCCCACAATTCACTACCAGCCATGATGGGCAAGGAGAACGAGGCTCGCACCCCCATGTTTGCAAGGTAGATTTGATGGATAGGTGAAACACTGCGTAAATCAGACCAGTTTAAATCGGGTGGTGTGTCTGAATGACTCAAAATTGGAATGGGCTGAACAGATCTGTCAGGAATCAAACGCCAAGGGTTCTTTTTGTATAGATTACGCGCAATGAGGGGAATATCGCTTGCAGGAAAACGAAGCCCTAGATAACTGCCGTATTTTTCTGTTCGCCGAGCTTCAGCCAACACTTCGCCGTCACCATCTTCTCGAAACGCATAGACCATTACCCGATCAAAATCAGTCAAATCCTGCAATAAACTAGCTATCTTATTGTGTAACTCCAAAGCAGATTCAGTATTTGAGGGGGTTTTCATGGGCACGTTATAAGCGGGAAGCTTGCTGGGATGAGTATCATGAATGAAGATTTCAATTACAACGTTATCCAAGCCACGACTTATGACAAAGTCCATACGAGGATGATTGTTAATAGCTACTGCGAATAATTCTGTTCGGCTTCCTGGCATTTTGGGCAACCGATTGAGAGCGGGTGTTAATATTGTTTTCAGGTCTTCGGGTAGCGGTCTGCTCAATAAATTAGCAGGAAGATGGGGAAGATAGTGAGTTAGATTAGCACTGGCATGGGTAACATTGTAGTCGGAATCCAAATTCAGTAACCCCCCATGGGGTTGAATGGCATTCGAATAAGCCAGAGGTTCTGATTCACAATACTCTAAGCCTTTTTGACGGCATTCATTCCACTGGTTCGACATAAGTATCATTTTTTCGGTTAGAACTTAGGAATCTTGAATCAGGCTTTTTGCTTATGCTTTGAGAAGTATCATAGGATTCTAACAGAGTGGCGCAAGTTTCACATATGCCATAAATGACCAGCAATTCGGATGATTGCCTTGAATTACCGCTTTGTAGCTGATCGGGTTCGACCCAAGCTTGCTTTGACTTGACTAAATTGCACATACTACAACGAACGGTGGTATCCTGACCGCGTTGTATGGCTGTTGCAATATAGACAGATCGCTGGCGTGGCTCAGTACCAAGAAGTTTGTGCAGGAAATGCACGTTTCCAGAGTCTTGAGGTGAAACGCTCATCAGCATAAAACGGCGAATGTTGGCTGAATCGCACCGATAATGCAATTGAATCGATTGTTGTTGATAGCGCACAAAATGCAGTAATGCCAGTACAAATTGACGAGTCACTTTGCCGGTCACAAAATCCAGTAATGGTTGACCCATAATTTGTTGACCAGTTAGCTCTGGCGCACCATTTTCCAGCGCGAATTGATCCCAATCATGTCCGACTGTGATAATTTCATCATTAGCATTTAAGGTAAAATCTACTAGACTCGTCATGAAATCAAACCTTGTTGACTAAGCAGATTATTCATCTCCTCAACTGACAGAGGTTTTGCCAGCCAAAAGCCTTGAATCTTTTTGCAACCCAATTCTCTTAGCAAGTTTGCCTGTTCTTCAGTTTCAACTCCTTCGGCAATGGAATCAATTTCAAGACTTTTCGCCAGATTAATGATGGCGGAAACAATAATTCTGTCATCCCGATCATTAACCAAATCACGAATAAATGATTGGTCTATTTTGAGTTTGTGGACAGGAAACCGTTTTAAATAACTGAGGCTAGAGTAGCCGGTACCAAAATCATCTATTGATAAATAGACACCTTCATCGCGAAGTAAATCAACCACCGCCAACACGTTTTCTGGATCAGCCGCCAATATGGACTCAGTCAGTTCCAGTTCCAGAAGTTCAGAAGGCAGTTGTGATTCTATGAGTACATCTTTGATTAACTGTAGCAGATTATTACGCAGAAACTGCATATAAGAGACATTAACGGCTATACGCACCCTGTGACCCATTTCCAGCCAGCGTTTTGCCTGTTTGCAGGCTTCGCGCATTACATAAAGACCGAGGTCGATGATTAGTTCACTTTCTTCACAGATGGGGATAAATTTATTGGGTAGTAAAATGCCCCAAGTTGGATGACACCAACGGACTAATGCCTCGACCCCGATAATTTGCATGTTTTCCAAGTCGTATTGCGGCTGATATTCAATGTATATCTGGTTGTTTTCTAGTGCATGCCGCATTTCCGAGCGCAATAAAATCTGATATTGCCTTTGACTATCCATTATGTCAGTAAACAGTTTATAGGTGTTGCGTCCTGCGTTTTTTGCCTGATACATTGCGGTATCGGCATGTTGCAACAGGATATCGAAATTCTCGCCATCGTCAGGATAAACACTGGCACCGATGCTACAAGAAATTTTAAACAGGCGTTGATTAATTTGAAAAGGTTCTGCCAGGTAGTTCAGAATCTTTTGGGAAACTTCTATGACATTTTCGGAAGAAGTTATTTTGTTTAATAGCACGACAAACTCATCACCGCCCATACGACTGACTGTATCTGAATCCCTGATACAGGATGAAATTCTGTTAGCCATTTGCACTAAAAGCTCATCGCCAACCAAATGTCCCATGACATCATTTATATCTTTAAAGTGATCCAGATCCAGAAAGAGGATGCCGACTAAAAATTTTTGCCGTTTAGCCATGGAAATAGCTTGTTGAGCACGATCCTTCAGCAGTGTACGATTGGGAAGGTTGGTAAGTGAATCAAAGTAGGCTAGATGCTGAATACGCTCTTGTGCTGATTTATAATCACTAATATCTAAGGCAATACCAATATACTCAGTGACTTCGCCTTGTTCATTTTTGCTTGAAGAAATACTTAGCCACTGGGGAAGTAGCTCACCATTTTTTTTTCGATTCCAGATTTCACCTTGCCAGCGTTTATTATTATCTATTTGTGCCCACATCGCAGCATAGAAATCATGGTCATGTTTGCCAGAGCTTAACATTTTAGGATTTTGACCAATCACTTCTTCAGCCGTGTAACCGGTTAATTCTGTGAAAGCGGAATTTACGGAAATGATATTTTTTGAAGCATCTGTGATGATGACAGCCTCACGGCTGTTTCTAAACACTTCGGCATGAAGTTCTAACTGACGTTGACTACGGTTTCGTTGCAACAATGCCCAACAATGATTTGCTATTAGTTCCAGTAATGCCAAATCGGAATCATCATAATCGTTATCTTTATTGCCTACCCCAACAATCATGACAATCTTATCGTTTTCAACGATGGGTACGGTCATGTGACGAATCCAGAGATTGTTCTCTTCGGACAAAACTTTTTTTACTAAACTTTGAGGATGGTTATTGTCTATTAAGGATTGTTTCTGGTGTAGGCAATTCATCCAGACAGCCTCTTTGGAAATGAGGTTGTCAACTTCGGACACTGTTTGCAAATATTTTAGGGTTGTGCTTGACCAGACGCTGGCGGTAATGCTTTTCTGATCGTCATTTACAAAATGGACATAAGCCAGTTGACTGCTGCTCAGGTCTTCAATTTTATCGATGGCATATTTAAGTAATTCTGAATCGGATAATTTTGTAGTTTTGGTATTCAGTTCCAAAAGTGTGGCATTACGCTTTAAGAACAGTATACGGGCTTCATGTTCTCGTTTGCGTTCCAGATAACCACTGATTAAATCAGCTGCTGTATTGACCAGTTCCTGTTCTTCTGGGTAGAACGGTTCTTGATCGGTTTCATCATGGTATTGGTGATAGCCTAGCATTAATTCACCAACGGGCTGCATATCGATTTTAATCGGGCGGGTCAAGCTGGTTAAAGGGTTACTATACGGTGTAGAAAAGAATTTCTGCTGATTAATCGTGATGCAAATCGAAACGTCTTCTGGATAAAGCATGCCAAGCGGTAAGTTCGCTAGTACTTCGTCCATAAATAATGTCAGGTTAGTAATTTGCTGGGAAGACCGTGAGATTGCATAGATTGCTCGCAATTCATTAATTCTTGCTCGTAATTGGATGCTTTTGTTATATAAAGCCTCCTTACTTTTAATTAAGGCAAGTTCGGTTTGTTTACGTGTCTCGATACTTTCGATGATGGTTACAAAATACTCTGGGTTGCCAGCTGAGTTTCTAATACACTTTACTGCCAGATGCGAATGCAGGACAGAACCATCTTTGCGAATGAAGCGCTTGTCCAGATTATAATCATCTATTTCACCTGCCAGAATACGATTAAACTGGGCTGTATCAGCTGCCACGTCGTCTGCATGGGTTAATTCCAGCCAAGTCAATTGCATTAATTCTTGAACATCATAACCCAGCATTTGGCACAATTGCTCATTGACCTCAATCCACTCTTTTTTGGGATTGGTAGCTGCCATGCCCATTGGTGATGAGTCGAAATATGCCATAAAATGGCGGCGGCTTTCATCAAGTCGGTCTCTTTGTTCCAGTCGTTCCGTCTGATCTGCAACTATCACGGCAAACTGAGTCTCTGAGGATAAGTTATCAGGTAGAAAGGAAATATGAATGTCGGCAATAAATTTTTTTGCGTTCACCGGTTGCATGTCAATTTCAAGTATGGATTCGCCACCCGAAAATTTTGCTAGCTCTATTGCCTGATGCAGACGTGCATGTTCATGGTTTTTAACTAAACGAGGGAAAAAATGGCTGCGTAAAAATTTTCCGTTCAAATGAAATCGTTGCTCAGCAGCAATATTGCTATCAATGACGACACCAAATTCGTTAATCACCAAAGCGGGTATAGGCAAGGATGCAAACAAAATGGAAAACCGTTGTATGGATTTTTCACTGGTCAGTTGTGCTGCCCGCAATTCCTGATTTTGTATTTCCAGTTCAACCTGATAGATTTTTAAATCCTCAACCATGTCGGGGATACTGGCTTCACCACGTTCAACAGCACTTAGCGCAAAATTAAAATCACCTTTGCGCAACGCATTCAAGGCAGTTTTTTTTAAATCAGTCGGATTCTCAACTGGTAGATCATAGTCGTCAAGATCATCAGTCATTAACCTTCTCCATCAACCCAATCGGTTATATTGATATGACTGACTACCATGCCGCCTGCTAGGTGATGAACAGGTGCTGCATGCATCAAAAAACAGTGGTTTCCGGTAACTGAATGATAGCGATATTTGATCGAAAAATTAGCCTGTTTTTTATGCAAAACCGCAGTAATACCGGACATAATTCTATCGAGGGTATCACTATCTTCAGTTAATCTAGGCGATTTGCTAATTTCCAAATAGTTGGTGCCGGGTCCAGAGTGGATTAAACCACGATCACCCTGCTTGTCAGCAAAATCACGCCAAGCTTTGTTGACCAGAGTAATAACACCATCGTCATTCAAGACAGCTATCTGCTCAGGCAGGGAATCCAGAATACCTTGCAATCTCTCAACATCCTTCAGCATGGTAATCTCAAAGAACGTCATTACCGCGCCACCGACACCAGGTTTGTCGATATAAGGTAGGATGCGCGCCAAATACCAAGTGTTTGAGCCTAACACTTTGACTTCGCGTTCGATCACTTCGGTTGTATTCAGTGTTCTACGCAAGTCCTGTATAAATTCTGGATAATCCATACTATGCGTAAAATCATCAAGAGGTCTTCCAATATCGCTGTCGCGGATACGAAATATCTGTGTTGCTTCCGGGGTAAATCGGGTTAGAGTAATATTGGCATCTACAAAAATTGTAGGTATCAATGCTGCTCTGGTCATATTGTCGAGATCAGAGTTCAAACGATTCAGAATCTCTATTTTTTCTTGATTTTCGGCGTTAACGGTATAAAGCTCTTCGTTTACCGATTGTAGTTCCTCATTGGTACTTTGCAGTTCTTCATTGGAAGCCATTAGCTCTTCATTGGTCGCTTGCAATTCTTCGTTAGAGGTTTCCAGTTCTTCTATGGTTGCTTGCAAACTATCGCGGACTACAGACAGCTCGCGCTCTAAACTTTGAATGCGTTCAGCGGCAACTGTGGACATGTCAAGGGTTTCTTCCCATCCAGCAGGGGGCGTATCTGTCAACACTTCGACGTCAAACGACAGCAAGAAAAAACGTTCATGTTCGCGGGCTATTGGCAGTGGGCGTACAGTTATTCGAACTTGTTCTGTTTGCCCCTTTTCCGGATTGTGTACTATGACTTCTGAACGTAATGGCGCGTTTTCTTTATTGGCTTTGTGAAGAAGTGCTACACCAACCGGAGCCAGTTTGCCAACCAATAGTTTGGATATTTCGAAACTGGCTGTGCCCGTGGGGATTTCCATGAAGCGTCGGGCATCACCATAGACATGCACAAGTTGCCGATCTTCATTTACCAATAAAGCCGGTGGTGCGTAGCTTTTCATCAGTATCTGCTGACCTGTTTCTATAATTCCAGTGTCTTGATGGTGTTGGAAATCAGTTTGTTCCAGACCTTCTTTGGATTTACGCGAAGCAACGCGTGCTGCAGGCGATGATCCACGATTAAGATCCAGAGGCAAAGAGATTGGACGTAAGATTCGATAGATCTTATGTTTGCTGTTGGTGACACTGAAATCGCGCTGACGGTCGCCCAGTGATTCACTGGATCCAAGCAGCATAAAGCCATTATGTATTAGCGAGTATTGGAAACGAATCAGTGCTTTTTGTTGTGCATGGGTATCAAAATAAATCAGCACATTCCGGCAGGTGACCAGATTCATCCGCGTAAATGGGGGATCTTCCAAAATATTATGTCGAGCAAATACGATGTGCTGTCGTATTTCGTTTTTTACCACGAACCGATTTCCGGTGCGTTTGAAAAAACGCTCTAAACGTTCGGATGATAGTTCATTGACAATGGCTTCCGAGTAAACCCCTGAACTGGCAATATCGATGTATGTTTGTTCAACATCTGTGGCAAATATTTTTAACTGTGGCCAGCGCTTTAAGCGTTCAAAAGTTTCTGCAAATAAAATGGCTATGGAATAGGCTTCTTCACCTGTTGCACAACCTGCTACCCAAACGCGAATAGGTTGATTTAGCTGATGTTCTTCGATGATGGTCGGAATGACAGTCGTTTCCATTATTTCAAACGCTTCAGTGTCGCGGAAAAAACTGGTGACTGGAATCAAGGTATCGCGTTTGAGCGTTAATACTTCACCGCGATCACTTTCTAATAAATGCAGATAATTCTGTAAATCTCGAACATGGCGGATTTGCATACGACGCTCAATACGCCGTTGGACGGTGGTAGGTTTGTATTCTTTGAAATTAATCCCGCCAACCTGATACAACAAATGTAGAATGCTTTCCATTGGATTGACTTCAGATTTTACCAACTCATCATGCTTGAGTTTGGCTGAGACATCTAGGATGTCTGTAACATGACTGACGATGCGATGTGCCAATTGCTCTGGCGGCATCACTTCATCTACTAGTCCTGTTCCAATAACGCTACGCGGCATGCCATCAAATTTAGCAGTTTCTGGATCCTGCGCTAATAGGAAACCGCCCGAGTCGTTGATGGCCACTGATCCACGGGTGCCATCGGAGCCGGTACCCGAAAGGATTACACCGACACATCGATTGCCAAATTCTTTGGCAATGGAGGTGAAAAATAAATCAATAGGTAAACTCAAACCGTGCGGATTTTTTGGAACCAGGCGCAACTGATTTCCGGCAACGGTCATATTTTTGCCTGGAGGAATGAGGTAAACATGGTTTGCCTGCATTTTTAGACCATTTTCAGCCATGAGAACTGGCATAGCGGTATGACGTGCCAATAAATTATCCATCATGCTTTTATGATCCGGCGAAAGATGCTGGATGACTACAAAGACAGCACCGGAGTCGACCGCGAGGTCACCAAAAAAACGTTCGAGAGCATCCAGACCGCCTGCGGATGCACCGATGGCAACAATGTGGTGATAAGGGCTTGCTGATTTTGTTAAGGTATTTGCCTGTGTTTCTGTTGACGACTTTGTTTGATTGGATTTAGCAATATCTTTTTTAGAATCTGAAGTGCCAGAACACTCTGTATCGCTTGTGTTTCGCGCCATAATACGAAGAAACCCATAACCATAATAATTTAGTTAATTCTAATTGATTTATACGATTACGTCTAACTGTTAGAGACTTTTTACGAGGCATGTTTTACAAGTTCATGATCTTGTAAAAATTGTTACAATACCGCTGATATTTAACTCAATTTTTTTATATGCAGCCAATCAGGTTTTTAATATTTTTTATTCTGCTGTTCTGTTCATCATTACTTTTTGCTCAGGAAGCTTACAAGCAAAGTTTTGTAGTACTTAATTACCATAATGTCACCGATGACAGTATTAATCTTAAGTTACAAAATCCACCCGATCTTCAAGCTGTTTCCCATAAAAACTTTATAGAACATTTGGCGTGGCTTAATGAAAATCATTATAAGGTCATCAGTGTTCAAGATTTAGTGGATGCGGCGGCTGGACGCAAAAATTTGCCGGATAAGGCAGTCATGCTGACTTTTGATGACGGTTACGAAAGCTTTTATCGTTTTGTTTATCCGTTACTTAAAAAATACCATTATCCCGCTACTTTGGCATTAGTTGGTTCGTGGATGGAAGGTCAGCACGCCGCTGACCGCCCTCAGATACCTTTGCTCAGTTGGTCGCAGGTTAGAGAAATGGTGGCTTCAGGGTTAGTTGAAGTCGCTTCGCACAGTTACGATTTACATCATGGTATTTTAGCAAATCCGCAAGGTAATGAACAAAGTGCTGTCACCAGTCGCCTTTTTGATAAAGAATATGATGAGTATGAAAAGGATGAGGCTTATCGGCAGCGTATTTTTGAACATTTGGGTAAAAGTGCCGACTTTATTTTTCAGAATTTAGGTAAGCGTCCACGCGTCATGGTTTGGCCGTATGGCGAATATAATGCAATAGCTATTGATGCCGCTAATATGGCGGGTTTGCCGATTACCATGGGTTTGCAGGATGGTCATAACACCTTAGCCGATTTGTCGGCTATTAATCGGCTCATTATTTATGGCAATCCGGATGTAAAACAGTTTGCTCAGGTGGTAACAAAACAACGTTTATCCAGATCGTTACGAGTGATTCATTTGGATATGGATTACATTTATGACCCTGATGAGCAGCAAACAGAACGTAATCTAGATGCTGTTGTTGACCGGATTATGATCAGTAATGCCAATACTGTTTTTTTACAAGCGTATTCAGACCCTGATGGAGATGGTAATGCTGATGAACTTTATTTTCCCAATCGCCATTTACCGATGCGTATGGATTTGTTCAATCGGGTTGCCTGGCAATTAAAAACCCGCGCCAAAGTGAATGTTTACGCTTGGATGCCTATGATGGCTTATAAAGCCGATGTACCACTTAAATGGTATGTCAAAGAGTGGCGTGATGGGAAACAGCAACTATCAAGACATGTCTATACACGACTTTCGCCTTTTAATCCGGAAGCGCGTCAATATGTGAGTGAGATTTATGAAGATTTAGCAAAACATTGTAGTTTTGACGGCTTGCTTTTTCATGATGACGGTATTTTGTCTGATTATGAAGATGTGTCAGATATGGCGATGGAGTTTAGTCACAATGTTTGGAACATGCCACTTGAATTTGACAAAATTCATCAATCTGCTGAGTTACGTTTAAAGTGGGCACGGTATAAAACGTCATTCCTTGCGGAATTTACCGATGCCTTAGCCAATAAGGTTAGGTATTATCGACCTGCCATTAAAACAGCGCGAAATTTTTATGCTCTGCCTCTATTAGAACCTTATAGTGAGGAGTGGTTTGCGCAATCTTTTCCTGTATTTTTAGAACATTATGATTATGTCGCCATTGAAGCTATGCCTTTTATGGAGGAAGCTAAAAATCCTACTCAGTGGTTAACTGAATTGGTGAAGAAAACAGCTCAATATCCAGATGGTCTGAAGAAGATGGTTTTTGAGTTACAGACTGTTGACTGGGCTAAACAGGAAAAAATCCCTACTAAAACATTTGTGGAGCAACTGGAGTTGCTGAAAAAACTGGGGGCTATTCATATTGGTTATTATCCGGACGATGTTTTTACTAATCAGCCTGATATTAAGGCAGTAGAAAAGCACTTTGAGGTTCTTGTTACAGATAATTAATTGCTGATGTTAACGTCTTTTTTTTCACATCCTCTCATTCAACATATTATTGATGAGTTGTTAATCTGGCAGGAATGGCTGGAAGAAATGCCTTGGGAAATAATTAACGAATCGGTGTCACGATTTGTCTTTTATTATCCCTTGTTGATGGCTTATGTCTGGATGATAGGTGGCGTCATTTATTTTTTTCGTTATGAGTTTAGGGATAAGGCATTGGCTTTTGGTTTACCGGTTTTATCCGAATATCCGCCAGTTTCTATTTTGATACCTTGCTATAACGAAGGTGAAAATATTAGAGAAACCATTGAATATCTTTTGAAACAAGAGTATCCCTGTTTTGAAATCATAGCGATTAATGATGGTAGCAAAGATAACACCTTAGCTATTCTCACGGATTTAGCTTATCAGCATGATAAGCTCAGAGTGGTTAATTTAGCGACTAATCAGGGTAAGGCAGTGGGTTTGCGAACGGCGGCATTAATGGCTAACAGTGAGTACCTTATCTGTATTGATGGTGATGCCTTGTTGGCTACTAATGCGGTCGCATGGCTGGTGCGTCATTTTATTGATCATCCTGAAGTTGGTGCTGTCACTGGTAATCCTAGAATTCGAAACCGATCGACTTTGTTGGGAAAAATTCAGGTTGGTGAATTTTCAGCTATTGTTGGCATGATTAAAAGAGCACAACGTGCTTATGGACGTATTTTCACTATTTCTGGTGTTATTGCCGCATTTCGAAAGTCTGCTTTACACGATGTAGGCTATTGGAGTCCGGATATGATTACTGAAGATATTGATATTAGTTGGAAACTACAGCTTGCCGGATGGACTATTCCTTTTGAGACCAATGCCTTATGTTGGGTGCTAATGCCAGAAACACTCAATGGTTTATGGAAACAGCGGAGTCGATGGGCGCAAGGTGGTGTAGAGGTTATGTTGCGGTATTTCTCATCAATGTTTCAAGTTAAGGCTTTAGGTATGTGGCCGCTTTATGTGGAATGCTGTATTAGCCTCATTTGGTCGTTCACTATTTTGATACTGATTTTGTTGATGCCTTTGCAGTACTTGCTGGACAGTCATCAACAAGTATTTGATGATTTAACGCCGCGCTGGACTAGTATGTTGCTGTGTATTACTTGTTTGATTCAGTTTGCTGTAAGTCTGGGCATTGATGCCCGTTATGAACAACGCAGTGGTGAAAAATATTATTACTGGATGATTTGGTATCCGATTGTTTACTGGTTAATCAATATTGGTACTGCAGTTAACGGTTTTATAAAAGCAGTGATAAAAAAGCGTGGTCAACGGGCTGTCTGGGTGACCGAAGACCGAGGACTTAAATAAGAATGAAAGATTTAATCATCAATAAACCTTATTTACAAAGTCGGTTACAGAAATTAGGTTCTTTTTGTATTACTGTTATCAGCTGGTTATTGTGGGCATACTTTTTGTTACCGCTGATTACTTTGACTGGTTGGTTAATGGGGGTAAAAAGTTTATCGGTGGAGGTTCGCTGGTTTGGCGGTTATAAGACTTTATTAGAATTACTGGAAATGTATGGTGGCATCATAGCAGGCATTGCAGTATTCTGGATAGGCTGGACCTTGTTAAGAACTTGTTGGAAACCGTCGGCTTTAGCGAACTTGTCCAGTGTACTGGATGATCAAAAAATGTCAGAATCATTTCATGTTAACACTGTGCAGTTACAGCAGGGCAGATTGGCTAAACGGATCACTGTTAGTTTTGATGATTGCGGCAGAATTATTGATATTAAGAATGATAAAAAAGATTGATGTTTTTTAAATATAAATAATCTAAAAATTAGAATGATTTCTATCTCTTTGCTAGACTAAAAAAATAATAATATTAGCCATTTTAAATACACCGAAGTTTCGGTGTTTCAGAAACGGGAGCTTTTTTATGCGATGTCCGTTTTGTACAGCCAATGATACCCGAGTTCTTGATTCTCGATTAGCCAATGAAGGCGATCAAGTTCGTCGCCGAAGAGAATGTACGAATTGTAAAGAACGATTTACCACGTTTGAAATGGTTGAGCTAGCCATGCCTCGAATTATAAAAAGAGATGGTGTTCGTGAGCCATTTGATGAGAAAAAATTGCGATCAGGTATGCTCAAGGCGCTTGAAAAGCGACCTGTCAGTATTGATGACATTGAGGCAGCCATTAATCGTATTAAAAAAAGTTTAATGATCACAGGTGATCGTGAGATTTCTGCTCAAGATTTAGGTGAAAAAGTCATGAAAGAATTAAGTAGTCTGGATCATGTGGCTTTTGTTCGTTTTGCGTCAGTTTATCGGAGTTTTCAGGATGTTAATGAATTCACTGAAATGATTGAACATCTTCAGAATAAAATGGTATGACTGAAAGTATCAATAAAGACCATGAATTCATGGCAAGAGCGCTGCAGTTAGCTAACAATGGTCGATATACGACAGATCCAAATCCTCGCGTGGGTAGTGTGTTGGTCAGGGATAATGTCATTCTTGGTGAAGGTTGGCATCAAAAAGCGGGTAATGATCATGCTGAAGTTGCTGCCTTAAAAACCGTTGCCGATGCTCGTGGAGCAACGGCTTATGTTACTCTTGAACCCTGCAGTCACTACGGTAAAACGCCCCCGTGTTGCGATGCATTGATTAATGCAGGGATTAAGCGAGTCGTTGTTGCCATGCAAGACCCTAATCCACTGGTAGCGGGTCGTGGTCTTGAAAAACTTAAAGCGAACGGTATTGAAGTAACTGTTGGGGTTTTAGAAGCTGATGCTCGGTTACTTAATCGAGGGTTTATTTCTAGAATGACGCGACAACGTCCTTTTGTTATCAGTAAATTAGCGATGAGTTTAGATGGTAGAACTGCGATGGCTTCTGGTGAAAGCAAATGGATTACCGGTGCACAGGCGCGGGCTGATGTCCATCGATTAAGAGCGGAAAGCTCTGCTATTATTACGGGCATTAATACCGTATTGGCGGATGATCCCGCGTTAAATGCACGAGTTGATTTTGCCGTACAACAACCTATTCGTATTGTGTTGGACTCACAGTTACAAACCCCTGTGGATGCACAGATGGTCAAGTTACCCGGGCGTACTTTGATTCTTACCTGTTCAGACGATGCAACCAAACAAGCTGCTTTGCAAGTAGCAGGATTTGAAGTCTCTCGATTACCCGATACTAATGGGCGACTAAATTTAACTGAAGTGATGCAATTTTTGGCTGCACAGCAAATTAATCAAGTATTAATTGAAGCAGGTCCTGTATTGAATGGCGCTTTATTGACCGAGAATTTGCTCGATGAAGTGGTTATTTATGTGGCGCCTTCTATTTTTGGTGATCAAGGCAGAGGCTTGTTACATTTACCGCAACTAGAGAAAATAGCCGATAAGAAAAACTTCAAATGGCTGGATGTCAGATCAGTAGGTACCGATTTACGCTTAACTTTACAGCCTTGTTAAAATAGCTAAGTACACTGATAAAATATGACACCAATAGTTAATTTATTATTTTTACTCTAGAGTCCTTGCTATTTTAATACTTGCCCTCATAATCATCCTTTACCAAAATTGTTGAGGGTTGCTGTTATGGAAACACACCAAATTTCAGAATTACAACAAGCTGACACCTTAATCCCTGTGCTGCCTCTGAGAGATGTGGTTGTTTATCCGCACATGGTGATTCCGTTGTTTGTCGGCCGAGAAAAATCAATTGATGCTTTAGATGCGGCAATGCGTGATAACAAACAAGTTTTGTTGGTTGCTCAAAAAGAAGCCGAGGTTGATGAGCCTGAATTTACCGACTTATATCATGTGGGTACACTTGCCAACATTTTACAGTTACTTAAATTACCGGATGGTACAGTTAAAGTGTTGGTCGAGGGTGGTCAGCGTTCAACGGTAATTGCTTATAAGGAAACAGAAAGCTTTTTTTCGGCGATTGTACAGCCACTTGATGACATTTTGTCGCTTTCTGAGCAAGAGCAAGAAGTTTTACAGCGAACTGCAGTAAGCTCGTTTGAACAAT
>Ga0214192_1000426_pt1 | contig 26598 bp, 40 predicted proteins | sample TroBogEpilimnion_44_FD_153030 | JGI IMG/M metagenome (GOLD analysis project Ga0214192, IMG submission 153030) | Freshwater microbial communities from Trout Bog Lake, WI - 29JUL2008 epilimnion | ecosystem: Environmental > Aquatic > Freshwater > Lake > Epilimnion/Euphotic zone | place: Trout Bog... | reverse complement strand
CGCGTTGCTAATTGTTCCGGTCAAAGCAGAGGTCGGAATCGAACTAAAAGTATTGCTCGAGCCACTGAGTGCTTTGTTTGTTAATGTTTGCGATCCAGACAGTGTGGCAACCGTGCTATCGATCGTCACAGTAATTGCGGCAGAACCATCGTATGACGTACCAGATAGTCCAGTGCCAAACGTCAGCGCATGTGAAACATTCCCCGCACTTCCCGTCGTGCTTTGGTTAAATGTCGGCCAAGTAAAAGTGCCGGCTGAAAAATTACCGCTTGTGGGAGTCCCAAGGGCGCCATTAATTTGAACTGCGCTTGAGGGGTCAAATATGGTTACCCCATCGCGGTTCTCTGTCGTGTACCCATTTGATGCAATCGTTAGCCTATACGTTCCGTTCGCAGCATAGAATGAGTACTCTCCGGTTGAATCTGCCGTAATCGGGTTGGCCGTCGGGGTTCCACTGGAATCGCTGAATATTGATGCTTTTGACCCGTCGCTGTTGTATACCGTAATCGTTGCTCCGCCAAGAGCCTTTCCAAATGAATTCTGGACAACATCAAAATATTTTTGCATGTATGTCTCCAGACTACTTGGCGGAACTATTTATTACGCCGGCTCGGCAATGATGTGATTCAGCCACGCACGACCCTTCGGGTTCGGATCAGCCAACAGATCAAATGGGTAGACGAGCGCCGTGCGGGCGCGAAGATCAAGCCGGTCGGGAGCATCCGCATGTTGAACCTGGGTGTACTTGGTTTCTTTCATGCGAGCCAGAATTTCAAGGTACTTGCGCTTGATCGGCGTGTCCTGGCCGCGAATGATCGGCTGATTCATGCCGTTGCAATTCACGATCAGGTGCGGAGGCTGATTCTCGTCCGTGGTTTCGTGGACACGAACGGTCACGATTTCATTCATAAACGCTTCGTCTGCGGCCAGTTGCCTGAAATCGGCGGATGCAGACACGGGTTCAATCGTTTCCTGAACATCGGTAATTTCAAGCCCTTGGATGGGGTGACGAGTTGCCATGAATTAACTCCTGTAGATGTAAGAAAAAGGGGCCACCCGAAGGTGACCCCATGCTTACTGCGTTGGACTGCCGGATTACAGCGAGTAACCAGGCATCGCGGCCACGTTGTAGTAGGTCGCGGTGTTACCCGTGCCGAGCGCGGTCGTGCCGGTCGTGAACGTCTGCGAAGACGAGCAAGCCACCTTGATCATGCCGATCGCAGCCAAGCTGGCAGCGGGGGCAATCGGGGGCGGGCAGTCATCGCCCGTGGTAACGATCGGACCTTGCGAGGTCGTGACGTTGCCCGAAGCATCAACCCAGATGCCAAACAGGCACGATTGGTTGTTGGCCAGGTTCTTGCTTGCGGAGAAGGCAAGGTTGTCGGTCGCGGCAAGCGACTTGAAGATGGAGTTGATGAGGTAGGTGATGGTAGCGGTCGTTTTGAAAGTACCCGCCGTGGTGCCGCCTGCAATCGCGCCCGAAGACAACGACAGGTTCAGGTTGACCACATCAGAAAGGTTGTACATGATGAGTGTCCTTGAAAGTGGAATGGGTTAGGCGTTGGTGATGCTGGCTTTCAGCGTCGAAGCGGCATTGACATACCAGTTCGTGCCATCGGAGGTGAGCGTGATGTTGTCGCCGGGAACGGAACTGTTCGCGACAAACGTCAAAACGTGAGCACCAGAAATTGCATTTCCGCCGCCAGTTGCGGTAACCGAGTGCGCACCGTAGAAGATGTTCGCGGAACCGTTCGTGGTGATCGTGTAGCCGTTGGAAGTCGGGGCAGTCTGCACGACGAACGTGTAGGTCAGCCCAAGCGCGGGGGCGGGAAGCGTGATGGCAAAACCGGCAAGCGCACTGAGGAAATACGTCGCGCCGCTATCAAGCGGTTGAACGGTTGCAGCCGCAGTGAGGTTCGCCGTGAACACCGCTCCCGTGTGGGGGCCGCGCCAACGGTTCGCCGTGATGTCATCGAACCGATTCTCGGTCGTGAGCTTTTGAAGATTGTTCATGCTGTGATCTCCTGTGTGGAGAACTAGAAACCCCGAAGGGTTCCTAATTCATCAGAGCGCCGTGACGGCGACCTCAATGCGAGCCATCCAGGAATCGTTCAGCCGGACCGCGTTGAACCAGGTCGATGCGCCCACATAGCCAAACTGGCCGAGCGGGTTGGCATGGCTGGTCTGCGAGGCCTTCAGCACAACCGGCTTGATCGCCGACATGCCCTTGAGAGCCACCTGACCCCACGCATCTTCACCGATGACGATCAGCGGATAAACGTCGATGTTCGATCCGCCAATCGACAGCATGGTCGTGCCGGCCACAGCGGCGCCAGCCGCGAGGAACGACTTGAGCAGGGGCGAAGACACGAAGCGGAAGTCCTCGACAGCGCCGATCTCGCGATCGTGAATCGGCTTGAAACTGCCGTATTCCTCGACACGGGTGAAGCCGGGAAGGTTGCGGATATCCGACACCACATCGGTGTGAACAAACACGATGAACGACGGCTGCACGGCACGGGTCGCAAAGTTCGGACCAGGGGCGACACGCGAGGTGACGCGACGGGCGCGGTTTGCTTCCAGAGTACGAGCGGCCTTGCGCAGCGAGTTCAGGCTGACCGCGGTATTGATGCCGGCGCGGGTCGTTCCGTTTGCGTAGATCACCGTCGAGCCGGCTTTCAGTACACCGTAGCGCACCATTTCCAGAACTTCGGCCATCGTCTCGCCCGTGATCTTGACCATCTCGCCGGGGATGTCATCTTCGTACAGCAATTCGGTCTTGCTCGAGAACTTGAACAGAACGCCGAATTGCTGAAGTTGGACCGAAACGTCTTGCGCCGAGATCGTGTTTGCGTTGGGCGTCACACCTTCCGACAAGACGAAGTCGGTGGCGGCGATGACCGGGGTGCCGGCGTAACGCGCCGAGCCTTCAATCGTGCTGCCAGCGGCAACGGCTCCGAAGGGCAGAATGCGACGAAACACGAGCGTGTCGGTTTGGTTCTGGGGCATCTCGCGCTGGGTGCCGAAGTCGCCCAGAACGGTAATGGGTTGGGCATGTTCCAACATGCCTTGGGCGGCGCGGATTAGGTTCCGCGAGGCTACTGTGCCGTAATTTTGCGTGGCCATGATGGTCACTCCTTCAAATCAAATGGGTTTCAAAAACCTCGCTGCGCTTTTTCTTGTTCGCGCAGTTTGGCCTCAAGATTCCAAAGTTCCTCGGGAGTCATGCTGTCCAAGGACTTCGGTGGCGGGACTGTCCCGCCTTTGGTCGGTGCGGCAGCAGCGGCAAGCCGGCTTTCGCGTTCCTGTCGAATCGTTTCGACGGGTTTGGCTTTAGCGGTGTGGAAAAGATCCAGCATCTTGATGGCATCTTTTGCCTGGTCGCTATTGGCCAGGACCTTGACCTCGGGCTTCTGTACTTCCAACCATGCGGCGAAGTCCTTTGTCTGGACCACTTCCCGCCAATCTTCGTACTTGCCTTCGATCTTGGCCTCTTGGAGCAGTTGCTTTATCTCGACCTGATTGGCTACCACCTGTTCACGCACCAAATTGGCTACGTCTTCAGGTTTCAGCCCAGCCGGGATTTGTCGGATTGCGGCCATTTCGGCTTGAATCTTCTTGTCCAGCGCCACCCCGAATTCGGGATAGTCGGCCTTCAAAGCTTCCCACTCCTGCGGGTTCTGCACGGCGCTCGCGATCTGTGCATCGGTCGGAGCCTGTCCAGGGGCAACGGTCTGCTGCGCCTTTTTGGCCGTATCGATGTAAGACTGCATTGCCGACACCCGACCTTGGGTTGTCTTTAGTTCGTGCAGCAGTTGGGAGTTGGCGTTCTCAATCTCGTCGATCTTCGCCAGTTTGGCTCGGACCTCGGGGGGGAGAGACGCTAGTGGATCATCAGCTACCGGGGTAGGTGCGGATTCTGGTTCGACTTGCGGCGGTTCTTCAACCGGCGCCTGGACAACCTGTACGGGTGGCGTTTCGCCAGCCTCACGGGCTTTTGCCTCTTCGTCCCATGCTTCCTGCATCTGCTCCGTGGTGAGCGTATCGGCCACGTTTACCCTCCTACAAATGAAAACGGCACCCGAAGGTGCCTGTCATAAATACCAAGTGGGATTATTCCGACTCGGCAACCGCATCTCGGGCAGAAGCTTCCTTCAGGCCGAGCAAGCGTTTGAACGCACGGATCTCTCCGCGCAGCGCAGCGGTATCGTCCGAAGACAAACCGAGCGCATCATTCTTTCGGCGAACCTTGTCAATTTCCGCTTCAACCCATCGGGCTATCTGATGCCACTCAGGGGAGTAAAAATTGATCGCCATTTGCGTATTCCGCTTTATGCGAAACCGTGGTGTAGGGGTAAAAATGCATAAACCCGCACGGTGGCGGGTTCATTTTCTGAGGACGCGAGTCCCCTGCCCTTGATTTTACAGGACTTTTTTTCAAAACTCCACATCATTTTTGAGCAGTCTGGTACGCACGAATCGCCAGGTACTTCGCGGTCCGATCGTCCAATCCGTTCAGGCCACCGTTCACCCGGCGAGTCATCGCGGCCACATCGCCCGTGTCCGCAATTTCGTTCAGGTGATGGGTGGACCAAAACCAACCGGCGGACAACGAAGCAAGATCAGATGCCTCGACCAGGTCGGGGTTGGTCACGACGTTGCCGTCAATGTCTGCCGCACACGCCGCCTGAAAAGCAATGTAGTTGTCCTTGCCCGTAAGCTGCACAAGACCCCTGCCACGGTATTTCCAACCGTCACCCGACGCTTCGTCACCGTTGCCCATCCGGTTGGCATACACCCGGTTTGCAATCTTTTCTGGCTGACGCTCATACTGCGTGGCTTGCGGTCCATTGAAGTACCTCCCGAAGACGGCCAACAACGATGCCGCCGAATAATTCAGGTTCTCCACCACAAACCGGAACCCGCCGGACTCATGCGCAATTTGTGACAGAAACCCAGCCACACGCAAGTCAGAGTCAATCTGGAACCGTTCCGCAGTAGCCTCAAGCGGCGCCGCCCATTGGTCAGCCAAAGACGGCGAACACAGGCCTGCGCCAGACAACAATTCGGGGGTGATCATTTAACGGCTTCCTGTTCGCGGACCCACTCCTGAAGTGAGATCAGCATCTGTGTGGTTATTGAGCAGTTTGCAGCAAGGACGTTGTAGGAGGACTCGTCATAAGCTGGGGGGGTGGCGAGGGAAACGGGGGGCAAGTCACGGCCACCGGAATCGGTTGCGCCGCGCACCCGGTTAGCGTAAGCAGCGCGGATAGAATCAATTTTTTGCTGGAAGTCATTTTTGACATGCTCCGTGACTTGCTGCTTCTCGGCAGCGTGAGTTGATTGAAGGGATTGGATATCCTGAACGTGTGCCAACTGTTCGACCTTCAGTGCCTCCTCTGCCTTCGCCTGAAGGGCTGCGATTTTCGATGCCGCATCCTGGGAAACCTTCGCGGTCACTGCTTCATGTCCGGCGATCGTCGCCTTATGCCGTGCCTCGGCGATTTCTCCTGCGGCCTTGACTTCCCCCTGAAACGCGACGAACTTGTCGTGTTCATGGGAATAACCCTCGTATGCTCCTACGCCGAAGGCAACAACAACCGCGATCCCCGCGGCAATCAGCACAGTCGGGCTGGGAAGGCCTGGTATTGAGATCATCACGAATCCTTTTGCGTTGCCGCCTTGAGGCTCACGAATGCGCCGGCACCGCCAAGCACCGCGGCACACCCGATGCCGAGTTGCGAGAAGTCCATCGGCTGGCCGTGGAAGATATGGAAATACGCCGCACCCAAGTATCCAAATACGGCAGACACACCGCACACTCGAGCGGCGCAATACGTCTGGTTGTCATCTTCCGTGAAGATGTCCTTCAATAGTTTGAGCATCACGAACCTTTGCCGCGCTTCCATTTAAGAAAGTCCACGCCTTCTTCAGGTGACCAGAAAACCTTGATCATGTCGGGGTGGGATTCTTCCAGTTCAGGGTTAATCACGGTCATGCAGGCCGGTGATAGCGTCTGATCCCTGAACCCCTTTTCCTTCGCGTAGTGATCGTACAATTTGTACGAGGCCACTTGCAGCGCATGGCATACCCTGCCTGTCCCGCCGTCCTTGATGACCCCGTACCCGCTGCAATGCTTGTGACCGCTCACCGAGATATGGTCGCGGTAGCCAAGCTGCGCGGCCTTCATCTGCGCGTGAGCAGGATTCCACATTGACGATCCGCTGAAGTCATGCCGAGCGTTGACGATGACGCTGCGCCCGTTCGGAAATGCCAGATTGATGCGGCATTCGCTAGCTTTGTAAAGCGTGTCCGACTGTTTCGCTATCCATTTCAGAGGATCGGCAGCACCGGCCCAACAGTTTCCAGAGAAATGCGCCGCGCCATTTCTGCGAACCATGAAGTTGCTATGTGGCACCGTCAAGCACCACACAATCCCTTTGTATTCGCGTCTAGATACTGCGACTCCACGCTCTGCCTGAATTGTTGACCGATTGCACAGATTAAGTCGGTAATCCTTTTCCCGAGCTACAGAAAGCCTAGCATTCCATCCGTGCATCACGGCGACTGCCTGAACGCTTGACAAGAATTGTTCCGTACCATGTAGAACGGCGACGTTTTTGTCTTTTGGGCTAACACCATCCCATGTGCCGTCACCCGCCACAAGCGCGTCCAATAGAATTGAAAATTGCCGCTCATTCAGATCGTGTGTCCAGGCAGGAAGAATCCCTTTCCTTGGCAACCATCCTAGAATTTTTCTGGATGAGTCAGCATTAAATGTCCATTCATGCTGATCTTTGGGTGGCTTGACAAGATCACGCCCACAAACGGACATGATCTTTCTCGCCCTAACCGACTTTCTCACCGTCAAATCAAGCGCAGAAACAAGGCGATTTATTTCCGCGCCATCCTTGCTTTGGTACAGGGTTATCTTGGGGCTATTGCCCTTGTGATAAATGCTACCGTCCGTAAGAATCCAGCCGGCAAGTGATATCTGATCGTCTGACAGTGCGACCCCTTCATTCTGAATCTGCGCACTTACCGGGACTTTAAACCTGGGCGGCAAATTGCCGGCTTGCGCGTAGCCCCAATCGCCCCATTGTTTCTTCCAATTTCGCGATTTGTGCAAGATGCGATGATTAGGTGTAACGCTTGCATCCAACGATTGACACTTAATGTCAACCATTTCACCGTCATGCCCCCTGACAATCACGCTTTGTATGTCATCCCAAACCGCGCATTCTGTTTCGGGATCAAATGATAAAACCTTGTCATCCTTTCGAATCTGGTCATACTTAACCCATCCACGTTTCGTCAGGGCTTCCGTTTCTGCGTCGTGGCAGTCGTGGTTACCCCCAATCATGTAAATCCAGCGGGTTCTCGCAACGAACCATTCTGCCAACTTCCACGCCTGACTAGCAGAGGTCGATTGTTGGGCGTACAGCCTCGCCAATCGTCCGACCCAGTTGTTGGTCGTATCCCCGATGTTTGCGCCCCAAACGCCTTCTATCTGCGTCAGGTCACTATGCTTGCGCAGCAGTTCCAAATCCGTGCCATCGTCATCAACGTGCGGATCGCCAAAGTGAAGTATTCCGATTGGGCCGGAAATCTTTACTTTGACTTCGATCAGCTTAGTTGCCTGTTCGTAGGCTTTCTTCTTGGCAAATTGCTTGATGCGCAGATTGACCAAATCCTCAATGTCAATGTCATCTTCGGGGATCGGTGCAATGCTGAATTCTGCGTTTTGCGGGTTACGTTCCTCATATATTCTGAGGCGGTTCGACATTGTCGAGCGTTGTATTCCCAACGCCTGAGCCGCCGCTCGCTTGCTGCCAAATCGCTGTAATGCTGCGTAGGCTTCTAATGCTTGTTCGTCGGATAGCGGTGCTTGCGACACTTAAAGCTCCTTCGGGTCAAAACCCAAGGATTCAGAAACCTTGTGCGCGTATCGGTTGAACACCGCGCCGTGTATGTTCCAGCCACCCCTGTTTCGGGTGAATTGGTACAGGTGGATCATCTCGTGAGCCATCGTCCTGATAATCGTATCTAGGTGGCCATGCTTCGCGCTCGAGATCGTGATGATGTGTTCCGGTTCATACATCCCATAACAGGACGGGTCGTGCATCACGACAAACTCAATGTCATCGGACGGTGGTAGGTTCCACTTGCAGAACGGGGGAACCTGGTAAAGCATTTCGTAGACGGCCTTGCAAGTATTTGCTGTGACCAATCTCATGCTCAACCCCTAGTTGTGTCTGTAGACCTTCATTAATGTTCCAGCCCCGTACACCGCGAATCCAATGATGAATAGCGACCTCGGGTTGTGACGGGTGCAACAATCTGCCGTCAGGTACATCAGGTACAAATCAACGCATGACGCAAACCCGATCAGGGATAGCCCGATCCGCTGCAAAAAGTTGTCGCCAAACCTGTCACTAAAGATTGCCAAGCAGGCAAGCATTGCCGCGAAAACCAACGAGAGCGAATAGACGAATTCCATGTCAGGCCTTCCACTTTCGCGATAGCCAATCCCACAGTTCCGTTGCCGCCTTCTGCGCATCTAAAAATGCGATGACTTCGTAAATCTTCGCCGCGATGCTCATGCCAAAAAGCCCGATCAAAAACCCGACAAGCCCTTCGGCGTTCGGCAGGCCAACCCAAACAGCGACCGGCGATGTCGCGTAGTACGAGAGCGCAGATCCGCCGATACACATGATCAGACGCTCAAACCAAGTACCCTGAACAAAACGAATAGACACAAAACTTCCAGCGATGCCTGATACCAACTTCACCAAACTGGCGTCCTGAATGCTGATGTCCACTGGCGCCACCTAGTCTTTGTGATGGTTGAACCCGCGAATCACCTTCGCGAACCGAGCGCGCTCGCCCTCTTTACCCGGCATCTTCGCCGCGGCATCTAAAACATTTTCGGGAATTTTCTTTCCTTGCGGAATTCCCAATTCGGCATGAAGGCTACCGGGTTTCTTTATCGCGCCCTTTACCCAATCTTTCGACATGTTCTTCCCCATGTTTGTGGTTAAACGAATAGTCGGGCAACATCACCGTTGGGCGCAGCCCGTGTCGGCGCATCTCACATGGGCAGTACGGATCATCATCCTGCTTGCCAACGCAATAGCAAACGCGAGTGATTGGCTTGTTTGCTAGCATCGCGCACCCAACATCGCTGACATATCTGATCTATCAGGCTAGCGGACGCATGACAGTCGTTATCAGCCTGTCGGCGCCCTGTGTGACGGGAGACCCAGAAGTGCCAGAACGGAAGCGAACGAAGCGCCATGGCAGCATCGACATCGCGTCTACGGCATATGCTGCACCAGCTACCGGGGTTGCCCACGAACTAACCGCAGTACCAACCTTGTCATAAATCACGGTCGCCCAATTTGTGTTGTCCATCGATACTTCAAGATTGAGCGCGGCGGTGGTCCACGCCGCCGGCATAATAAATCCAAGCAGCGCCGAGTCCACCGGATCAATTGCGTTCGACACGCTAGTACCAGAAGAGATCGTCGCTTGCATGGTCTTGCGCAAGAAGTTTTGTTGATTCATTGCATTTCCTTTAGGCTCTTGCCCCGGCGATCAGACCAGGCACATTTGGTGATACCGCTGCAAGTTGTTGCTGAATAATTCCCGGCGTTTGTAGGGCAAGCTGGGCCGGGGTCTTGAATCCCTGTATTCCCTGCAATTGCGCTACCGTGTACGGGTCTTGAATCGTCGTTGCCGGCGCAGTCGCGCTCGTTGTCGGGATCGGACTCGAGGCCGCAGTCTGCGCGAGTGACGGGGTTGATGCGGGGGTCAGCACACCGGCCACGTTCTTTGCAAGCCCGTAAACCTGATTTGCTTGCTTCAGGCCGTTGACTATCTGACTGCCTGTTAAACCGCTACCGGCAACCGCTTCGCCCGCGTTCGCGCCGACTCCTGCGCCCGCAGATAGCCCTGCGTCATATGCCGCTGCTTGACCAACCGTTGGGAGCAATGACGTTCCAGCCCCAGGTGCGATCGTTGACCCTGCCGCGCCATACCCCGCGCCCATCATCGATTCCGGCGCCATTGATGCCAGCCCCGCGGTACTCGCACTTGGTGCCATCGCGGCCACCGTCGGAGCCAGCGCAGCCGCACCGGCCATCCCGCCAAGCACCATCGCAGTCCCGGCCAACGCAGCGCGGTTCTGGGCGCCGGCATCAAACCGGCTCGCCGTCGCGTAAGCTGGCACCGGGTTGATCGTCACGACGTTGCCGCCTGAATCAATCCCCTGCTGCGGCGTGAGTTCCGCCGCCGTGTGCCAGCCCCATTGCGACGGGGTAGTGTTCTGTGATGCACCACTACTCACCGTTCCGTACCAGGCTGCGACGTTGCCGTTCTTGTCGAGGAACTGTGTCGGCACGCCCTCATACGACTGACCACCTGGAGTAAGACCCTGCTGAGTGAACTGATTCACCCCGGCCCCGAAGTCCAGCCCGTTGGGTGCAGCAGCCGCTTGAGGAGCCAACTGAACCGCACCGTTCGTGGTGGTCTGCGAAATCCCTTGCGTCGGATCAGAGGTGATGTTCCCCTGCGGATCAACGGTCATCCCGAAGTCTTGCGGCCTACCGATCACGTTCCCATTCTGGTCGCGCACCGTGCCGCTCGCCTGGTCATACTGTGATCCAACCGGCATCCCGGTATCCAATTGCAACGCAGCCTTCGGGCTGAACCCGAAATCCTGCGGAGTACCAAGTGCGTTCCCGCTCTTGTCAACCAGCAAATTCTTGCTGGCGTCATACGAGATACCCGCCGTTCCGCTGCTCATCGCATCTTGAAACGCCTGTGCGGTTGCGGCATCAACGGCCATTTAAATCCCCGTGCCGGCAGACAACTTGAGTTGCGCCTCGGTAGCCAGCAATTCTTTCTTCGTGCGTTCCGTAATGGCAGTCATCGCGAGATCCGCTTTGATCTGCTCGAGCGTTAAATCTTTGACCTGTGCGAGTTTGATCATCTCAAGCTGGAGTTGCTTGTCAAGCATTTGCAACTTGAACGCCTGATCTTGCTGCGCCAGTTGCATCCGTGTCTGAGCCTCTGCCTGCGAAATCTGGATGTCTGCCTGTGCGCGTTGCATCTCGGCCTGACCCTTCATCTTCGCTGCGACCAGACGAGGATCGCCGCCACCGTTCTGCGCGTTCTGCGCCATCGCTTCCTGCTTCTTCTCGATCTCGTCATCCGAGAGCATGATGTCCGCTGGATCAACGTGCTGTGCTTGTAGGGCTTTCTCAAACAACTTCTTCGGATCGACCATCGGCCCAAACACCGGATTCGATGCCGCGGCCATCAGGTTCATAAACGCTTGGTTCTGGATGTCTCGGATCAGTAGCGCGGACGATCCACGAGCATCAATATTGAAGTCACCCTTGATGTCATCCTTGTCCGAATACAGCATGTTGTAGTCGTAGTACCGGCGGATGTGCGGTTTCGTGATGTAGTCATCGTATTGCTTGACCAGGCGCCGCAGCACGACGTTTGCTGCGTTCATCAGCATCTGCATCCCGCCGACCGTGTCGGGGGCTTTCCCCTGCTCACCCTGCGTCAGCATCGGTACGCCGGTTTCCTCGTCGGCCAACTGCTGCGCCATACCGATGATCTTCTCAAGTTCGGCCTGGTGCGATGCGAATTCAAACGTGGTGAATGCCTTACGCACATCATCCGTGTCATCGGTCGCGTACCAAATCTTGCGCCCGGTCAACTGCATTTGCTTGTCTGCCGGCTGAATCACGCTCGGCTTGATGACGATCTGCGGACCGGAACTCACGCCCATGTTGTCCATCATCGTGCGCCACGCCGCATTCAGCACTTTCTGCTGCGACCGCATGAGATACGGAATCCCGTAGCCGCGGGGAGAATCAGAAACCTTCTCCCAAGGGTAAAAGTCATACGGCAAATCGCCGGATTCCAGCGGGTTCAGGTAGGCCTTCACGACGATTGAGTTGATGAAAACCACCACCCCACTCACCGAATGAAGTTCATCCTTCTCACCGACGGGAACGCCTGCGGCTTGTAGGTCATCGTGGTTGACCTCGCCCGTGTACGTCCACACCTCAAAATTAGTGCGCTGGCGTTCGCGTGCTGCGGAGTTTTGGTCGCCTACCTCGGTCATCGTGGCCGTCGGTTTCGGACCCTCTTCAAGTACCTTGCGCAATTGCGCTTTCATGTACCCCGGTTGCTTCGCAAGGTCGCGCACTTGCCGCGGAGTCATCAAGTCGCGCTCGTAAATCCCCTTGCCGGCGTGAACGTCATCACCACAGGCGGGGTCTTCCCACACGTTGCGCGGATCAACCCTGAACGATGCCGGATTGATCTCTTCGACCATTTCAATGCATTGCACCGTCTGGCCGGTTTGGTCGGTCATCGACATCCACGCCTTGCGTGTCCTGTTCGTGACGATCGGCCCTTTCAATATCCCAACGCCCATGATCGCAGAGTCGTGGATCATCTTCCGGCTTTCGGAGTTGTAGTCGCACTCAACCAACTGGTCGTCAATGACGTTTGACATCGCGTCGGCTTTTGTCCGCGCCAACTCCATGATCTTGCGAGCGACATCTTTCTCGGTCACCGGCTGACCGTTCGCGTCCACCAGTTGGGTGCCAGACTGCGGATCGACGGCCAAGGCATCCGATGCAAGAGACGATGCCAACTCGGGGATCGGCGTAGGCTGAATGCCCCAGTTCTGGTCATCGGTCGGGAGCATGATGTCGGCAAGCCGCGCCTCGGCTGCGTTCGCCTTCTGTCGCGTCAGTCCGATAAACACGGTAGAGCGAGTCGGCTTCGCGCCCTGAGTCGTGATGGGGTAGCCCTGGTACACCGACTCCATCATCTCGGCAGCTTGCTTGGCTGCGGCATCACGCGCATGGTACTGGTCCAGGTCTTCCTGTACCCGCTTGTCCCACCCGGTTGCCGCCCGCGCCCTTACCCACTCGTCGCGCTGCTTGGCAAGTGAATGACCAAACGCCTGCAACTGTTCCTCAAACTTCGCCGCCTCTGCCTGCGGATCAAGCGCCGACGGTTCTCCCATCGGCTCATCCATCCCCGATTCATACTGCGCAGGAAAGTCGGTCAATGCCATATGCGATGCCCAATAAAAAAGCCACCCGAAGGTGGCCTGTGTGATTCTTGTATCCGGCTACACGCCGATTTCTGTGTCTAGTACACCGTAACTTACGACCGGAGCGCCCATGAATGGGCTGACTTCCTCGTTGCTCAACTGGTCTGCGATCACGCCCAAATATCTGAATGCGTCCGCGCCGTGACTGAACTCGTCATGTACCGGCGCCGCCGGCTCACCCGTGCTGATCGGGATCGATCGCCGATACCGCTTCAGGCATTCAATGAGCCGCGCCGTCTTCTGCTTGTCGAAATAGCACTGCCGCATCGTCATCCGCGCTACCCTGATGCCTGGTTCAACCCCGATATTCGGAGTTATCTTCGGCATCCGGTTACCCTGCCGCATCTTTCTCAGCATCAACTGCACACTGGTTCCGGTCTTCAGGTCTTTGTGCGTTGCGTCGTGCGGCAACCACCAATCGCCCCAGTTGTAAGGGCGCCGGTTTAATTCGTTCGCGTAGTGGTCCAGCGTTTTCTGGCTGTCTTCGATGTAGTCAATGACCGCGAGCGCACTCGGCCCGATCTTTTGAGCCATGATGATCGAGGTCGAATCGTTCCAGCCCAAATCCCAAATTGCGTGGACTTTCGCCTTCGGATCGTAGGGAAGCAGGGTAATCCTGCCCTCCTTGACCGCGAATGCCATTTCCTCTGCGTATATAGCCCCGTCAATCGATGACCGACACTGACCGCCCCAGATGGTTTTGTAGCCCTCTGGATCTGTCTCAAGACAATGAATCCGTTCTTGCTCCAACTCTGGTGGAAACCAGGGGTTGTCCGCATAGTTGACGTTCAGAACAACTGACCGCGGCGGCGGATTCTCTACGAACCGCTTCCAGGTATCGTCCGTGTCCAGGTTCGGGTTGAAACTCACCCAAATCTCAGACCCCGGTTTACGGATGGTCGGGATCAGGATGTCCCACGATTTCTTGCTGACCGAGTGGGCTTCTTCCACCCACACGATGTCAGCGCCCTCGTAGCTCTTGATCGTGTCCACCGTGTGCTGCAGAAGGCCGGTGAAATCGAACGTCGTGCCGTTCTTCCCACGAATCTCTGTCTCGAGAACTTCGTAGAACCCACCGAGTCCCATCGCCTCAATCTGGTCGTGCAGCAACTGATGCACCGACTGCTTGAGACTTTTCTGCACCTCACGAGCGCAAAGCACCCGAAGCTTTTCTTTCGCCCCCTTGATCAGGAGCGCCTTGGCGAATGACCAACTCTTACTTGATCCTCTGCCGCCCCACGCTACCTTGTACCGATATGGCTTGAAGAGTTCTTCAGCCCACTCAGGCAGCTCTATGGGATTTGACAAAGGAAACCTCAAGTGAATGCTGCACCGGACCGCCATTGGGGCCGCTGACGATGTTTTCCACCTTGTCGCGCCATTCAACAGGTTTGCGGTTCTTCAACCAGAAGATCGCCGCGGTCGTGTCTGGCGGGTACTTCTTGCGGATCGGCGTTTGGACAATTTGATTCGCTATGACTCGGATGTCCACCTCATCATGCTCGTAACCCATTGCCCGTTCGTACAAACTGCGTTCGACCCTGGCATCGGCCTCAGACTTCGCCGCCTTTAAGGCTTCCAGAAATTCTGGTTTCTCGACCTTCCAGTTGGACAGCGTCGAAATGCTGATGTCTAAGAAATTCGCAATGTCCGCATCGGTTGCGCCGAGAATGCAAAGCTGCCTGATCTTCTCTCTCATCCCCTCGTCAAACTTCGACGGGCGCCCCACCTTGGCCGGCGCATTGTTACTCGCGGCTTTCTTGGTGGGGGTCTTCTTTGCGGCCATGACTATTTCTTCGGCGGTTTCTTACCCTTGCAGCCCATCAGATTTTCCCGTTCTTGATGCCGTCATTGAAGCCGAGGGGCGTCGGGAGCTTCTGTGCGCCACCGTAGGGCTTGACGGTTTCGGGGAACTGGACGTTGACTTTGGATGGCAGATCAGCGCCCTTCATCGTGTCGCGGGAGGGGGTGGGGGATGAGTAGTCTTGCATGGTGGTTTCCTTTAAGCCATGATGCCGGGTTGGGCGGGTCGCTTCTGTGCCTCTTCGTTCCACGCCTTGGCGTAGTCTTCGGGGCCTTCAGTATTTTCCTCTTCGGGCGACTCGTCGTTTTCTTCGTTGATGATGGAGTCGATGTACTTGGCTGCGTCGGCGGGATCTTTGGCCGTGTACGGTTCACCCGCCGGCTTGCCGTCTTCTGCCACGGAGATGACGATCGACTTATCGTCGCCGATTTCGATCGTGATGGTTTCGGCCATGATTGATCCTAGAGATTGAGGAGGGATTTGCCGCGGGCGGCGAAGTCTTTGAGGGCGGATTCGACCTCACCGCCAACCGTGCTGGCGTAGGCTTCGACCTCTTGCCACACCGACAGGTGCGGTTGGGCGGCGGCGAGCGCGGCCTTGTTTGCTGCGAGTTGTTCGCTTGCGGCGTCGAGCGCCGATTGCGCTGCGGCTACTGCTGCTTCATCAGCGGCGATTTGTTCGGTCAGGGTTGCCATGCAACCTCCAAGAATAAAAAGCGCCTGGGGTTACCAGGCGAACCGTTTGGGACAACGGGAGGAGATTTTCAAACCAAGTCTTTCGTATCGACCTTGATGCACACCCCGGCGGCAGACGCGCCGGCCTTGCGGATCTCGCCCAGTGCGTACTGGGTGACTTCTGAGCATCCTGACGGGGTGAAGAACTTTGTATCCCCGAGTACGAACGTACAGTCGGGGCTGCAAAGGAAGATGACAGACAGCCAGAAAGCCATAATGCACCTCCGCTTGCGGAAATGAAAAAGCCCTCCGAAGAGGGCGATAGGTCGTGTGCTTTTGCACCGACACAGAATCCGACTCACTCGTCTGGCTCTCGCCTTCCAGAGGGGAACTGTTTGACTCGCCCCAGCTTCGCATTTCTGCGGTCTAGCTGTACCGGCGAGTCGGATTGTGTCTTGATGCGAGGAGCGGCTCGTGTGCGTAACGAGCGGGCGCACGCTCCCTGAGTGCAATTTTAATTCCGCGAATGTGTGGAGTCAAGTAGTTGTTTTTGCACATGAATTCAACCAGAAAGAACATGAATTCAAACATCCGAAATTGGCTTTTTATTTCCGAATTCGGATATTTAAGTGCTTTGCCGTGGTAATGCAAATTCCTTACCAATCGGGTTGACCGTGGAATTCTTTGGCAATAGCTGACCGCAGCACTGGCACACTCCGCGCCTTTCCCTGCGCTTGACCGCCTTCTGGACGCTTGCGTAATCAACCCCGGCTTTGGATGCCGCCTGGTGCCGCGACAACCCCTGTTCGACCAGAAGCACGGCAATCCCCGTTTTGCTCGTCGGCATTGGCCGACCAACGTCGAGCGGCGTATACGCGATGAACTTGGTGGAGTCTCCCCAAGACTCCGGCACCTTCTCCCACGCCGCCGCCTTGAGTTGCCCGTCCACCTCGGTTGCGGTGAACGCGACATACCGATGGTCCATCTGAAGCATGTCTTTGATCCGCTGTCTGACTCCGGCAGACCAGGGTAGATGATTAACGAAGAGCGTTACCCCGATGACTTTCATGCTTTACCCTTCGCTTTTTCGAGCTTTTTCGATGATGGCTTTGCACTCGTTCGCCAAGACGGGTGCACCGGCAACGTCCCGCAAATAGTCTTCCGCCTTGATCAGCATCGAAAGCATTTCTGGTGCCGCTGCGATCAGGCGTGCGTTGGCGTGTCTAGTTCTTGCGCTTGTTGTTGGGTCATCGGGAACATCCGCCACCACAACAGAGACATGCGGCGTGTCAGAAATAATCCTTCTGAACGACAGCCTTTTGCCCCAAGCTTGGGAATTTATCCATGGTCCCGGCGTGTGCTTGCTCATAAATCCATCTCCGTGTTCAGCCGGCGCATGATCTCCCCTGCAACCTGGCGCTGGAATTGTTCAATCAACTCAACCACAACGAGTTCCTGCGCACCCGTCATGGTTCTCCGCCCTGCACCGCGACATTCTGGGCAAACGTCATCGGACAGCATCGGGGTGCCGGGAATGACAAAATATCCCCTGCCCGCGCATTGCTGGCACACATCATTGGACATATGCGTCAGCACTTCAATGACCGTTTCCTGCGGGTGACCGAGCGCGACTAGACCTTCAAAGATCGGCCTCAGTTCGCGGTTGTCTCGAGCAACGCGCCACCTCCATATTGAAAGCCCCAGCGCGTTGCTGACACCGGCCATGCCGCAAGCCCTGATGATGTCAACGTCACCGATCTCATCTGTGTGAACCTCTCCAAGATCCGATGATTCCTGGGCAGTGCCGATCCGCTCGCGAGTTGTCATGCCGCCTCCATTGTTGAAACCGTGATTTTGATCCGGCCACCCTTGATCGGATCGCCCCACTCAAAAACCGTCCTGCGGATAACCTTATTGCTATCGTCTTGCCAAAAAAACGCTTTTGTAAGGGCATCCTTTACTACCTTCATCACGTTGTCATCATCAACAGCGCGGCGGTCTGGCGGGTTGGCAAACCATTCAACGATCAGCGGACCTGATAACCGGCGGTCCAGCTTTGCGGCCCTGATCAGCCATCCGACCTGTTCTCGGTAAGCCTTGATTGAGCCGATCGTGTAAAAACCCTTCTTTCCCAATCGGGTCGTGTGATTGCCGGTTGCCGGTGGCCACGGTAGATCGATGATCATGCCGACTCCATCAGGCGCCGGAGCGTTTCGTTGATTGCGCCTAGTTCATCCATCTTGTGATTTTTCCAACGCGCCCGAGTTCCGTGCCAACCACCACTGCCCCGATGACATTCTGGACAAAGAGCGACCGATATGTACCAGGCACCCTGTTCCGGTTCGTGCGCTTCTGTCGGTCCTGGCTCACCGCAAATCACGCAACTGAGTTTCTTGACTGCTGAAACGTGCCGGCGTTCTGCTGCGGTCATGGTCTTCTTATTTTTCGATTGCATTCAAGTCTCCTCAATGAACGCTTCTGCCATTGCCTCAACTTGCTCGGGCGTCAGCGTTGGCCAGTATCGTTCTGAGACGTATCGGCAGATGGCCTTGGCAACTTGTTGGTATTCCTCCTCGGACATCTGATCGAACGAAAGCGATCGCGGCGTCCTGTGCATGGCCATTCCAAACCCTGGCAGGATCACTCCAATTTCGTCACACCCTGCGCCTGACTCAATCTGCAACCGCTTGATCGCGTCGTGTGCGTCAGCACCGTGGAATGAATCAATGTTTGCCACCACCAGTTGACCAATGCGGTGAACCAGCCGATTGAACTTTGGGTTGCGCAACTTGGTCAGTTTGGCCTTGAGTACGTCACCAACCCTGTAGCCCCGACTGCGAAGCTGACTCGCAGCATACGCATCCGCCGGTTCCAATCGACCTTTCCCAACCCGGACGTAAACCGATTCGCGTGTCATGCCTTCACCACATCAGGCCGCTCAACCAGTAGCACCATTTCATCGACCTCATCCGCGCCCGGATTGCGGATTGGCCGCAGCAGTTGATCCATGATTGATGTGTAGTATCCAAATTTCGCTTGAATCGGCGGGTCAATTTCCCACGCAGGAAGTTTCTTTTCCGCACACAACCGAAGGCACCTGACAATCTTTCCATTCGCACTCGGTTCCGTAATAGACCCGACAACAATTGCTAAATCATTTTGCTGACAGTTCATTGATCTTCTCCCTCATCCTGTTCAATATCGCAGCCCTTGAAACTGCGCCCGGTGACTTGCTGATCACCTCCAAGAAACGCTCTGCAAAATCTTTTCTCGGCCTTGCAGACAGTGCAAGACGAGCGCAACATTCAACGCATCGGTGGTCATGGACGTAAGTTCCACAGGTGTGTTCATAGGGCATCCTTGATCCTCTGTCCCACCCATCGCGCCACAGGCACTGCCCAGGAATTCCCAAGTGCCTTGTAACGAGGGCCGTCGGGCGATTCTGGTTTGCCGCGCCACGGGATGTTGGTGTAGCCGCGCTCAAGAACTAGGTCGATGCAAAAATTCGTTGGCGACATTTCGCTTGGAATGAACAAACTTATGGCACGAATAACAGAGCAAAAGTCGTTGATTCGTGCTTGTCATCCAACCCCTTGCGAAGACCCGCGACCGAAAATGCTTGGCAAGGCGGACCACCAACTATCAAATCGGATTCCACGAAAATTTCATCAGGCCAAGTGCGAAACTTTGTCATATCTCCCATGTCAGGAACATCGGGAAAATGATGCGCAAGCACAGCTTTCGGGAACGGTTCAATTTCCGAGAACGCACGGGCTTTCCAACCAAGCGGAGCGAACGCGACAGATGCGGCCTCAATGCCAGAGCAGATGCTCAGGAACTTCATCCCATCAGTCATTCGTTGCAACCTTCTTCGCAGCTTCTGCGGGCCGCTCTTCCTCGCACATTTCTTCATATGCCTTCAGGCGCACCTTGCTCAGTTTCTTCAGAACCGCGACGTACTCATCGATGTCCCAGGGGCTGGTGTTTTCGTCGATCTGGATGGTTAGCACTTCGCTCTCCTTTGCCACGCCATAACTGCCGCTTCTGCGTCCGACATTGCCCAAGTCGTGCCACCGCATGCGTAGTCTTTGCAGCGAACACGCCACCAGCCAGATTTCGCTGGCATTGGCTCCAATGTCGGGTCGCCACCGCAGAACGGGCAACCTTTCAATCCTTGCCTCAACGACTTAAGGTCTTCATCCATGGTTCGGTATCCATTTCGCAAACACGTTTAGGTTCGATACGTCATCGACGTACCACTTGCGCATGATCGAATCCCACTTGGCGCCGAGGATCTTGACCGCGTTGCGCTCTTCAAAATCGCACCTCAAATACACGCGCTCTTTGCTTCGCAGCTTGATCGCGTTCGGGACAATTTGCCGCCGCTTTATTGCCCCTTTTAATTCCTTAGCAATTTCTAAATTTGTTCGCATTTCACAAGACAATAAGTTGGTCTAAAGGGTGATGAGCGGTTGCGGCGGCAGTTGCTTTTGCCGTTGCTTTGCCCTTCACTTCCTGGCCCACGCTACCGGAGGATTTCCCGACAGCCCCAGCCCGTCCCGGAGGTAGTGTTCTCATCATGCAAGGCTTGTTGTCACCGCTTTTTTCCCCGCACTGCCAGAGTCCCCACTTAAGAGCTCTGAGACCAGAAAGTTTGTTATCCGACCTGTACTGTCACGACACCCTATCTGCCGGCCATATCTGGGTTCTGGTGGCCACCTTGTCTGCTTGCGCGCCCTGACGGATGCTTACGGCATCACTCGCCTTGCTAGTTTGAAATCAGTAATTTGCGCAGCGACTGTGATGCGGCGAACCTTCCGACACGCTTGGCGTAATCGTTGAAGTCCTCCCCGACTACATCGCTGATCCAGTATGGAAGTCCTGTTTCTTTTGCCACGCGCTCGCCGGTCAACGAAACATCGTTGTCGGCCACCACAATCGCGTCTGGAACGGTTTTCGCCACTCGGGTTAGGTTGTGTGCCGAGAAACAAGCAACAACGCTCCTGCGGGCTTTTATCGCGCTCAACGCCGAGTGGATTGATAGAGCGGTCGCGTATCCCTCGCAAAGAACCGGGGTGCCCGATCCGATATGAAATACGGCATCGTTCGTGCGTTGACCTGACAGAAATTTTTTGTCGCCGGAATTCGTGATTAGCTGGCAACCGACAACCAGCGTTCCGACTCGCATCGGAACTACCAAGATCGGCTCATCGTCATTGGTCCAGACAAGGCCTTTCGCTTCTGGAAATCCCTTGTCTGTCAGGTACTGATGTTCGCGGGTTCCGCATTGGCCGATGATCCACTGGGCTTTCTTTGCAGCCTTTGCCTGCAACGCACGGCGCCCTGCTTCATGCCGCCTTGCTTGCGCTGCGATTGCCTTGTAGTCAACTTTGTAATCGTCCTGGCGCTCGGGTTTCCAGATGCTCACATCCACTTGGGTTGCGTGGTTCTGGACAAACCCGATGTCGCCCAAGTATTTGTATGCGCCGTTGCGCTTTTTCGGGTGATCGATCGTCGGGACGCGCACCCACTTTCCGGGGATCACCGAATTGATGATGAGTCCGTGAGCGCGGGCGAAATCGGCGAATTCCATCATGCCGCATTCCTCTTGCGATACGCGATCATCCGTGACTTGATCCAGTTCATGGTTTCAAGTGACGGTTGCGCGGACATCTTCAACAATCTTGACGGTGGTTCACCGAATTTCTCAATGAACTTGTGGTATGCCCAACCAGGCTTGAAACCCTTCAATTCACTGTACCCGATGACTTCGCTGTAGAACTTTTGCTTTGCCCGCTTGGTGTTCTGCGCTTTGACTCTCAGCTCCTCAAGGGCGCCGGGGTTTGATACGACATGATTCCGCGCTTCGCGCACGAATCCACAATGAGAACAAACGTCACCGACGCCCCATAGGTGGCCGCATTTCGGACACTTGGCCTCTTTCTTTTCACGGTCTGACGGCTCCGGTTTCGGCTTTTCTTTCCCATCATCCAAAGCGCTCACGCCATCGGAAAAAACCTGTTCCCAATCTTCCCTGAATCGAAGGTAATTACCGGAATGGTCAAGCCACACACCGAATTCCTTGCCCTCAAATGAACGCATGACGCGGCCAAGCTGCTGAATGTGGCTGGATAGCGATTTGGAAAATGGCCGCGCTGAAATCCCGATCATCACATCGGGGCAATCAAACCCCTTTGTCAGAATGTCGGTCGCGATAAGGCCGTGGATCGATGTGTCAGGTTTGGCAAATTCCTCAAACACATCTGCCTTGTACTTGTCATCATCCTTGTAACTGATGGCAACAAAGTTGTAGCCAGCCTCGGCGAACTTGCGCGACAGGTCATCACCGTGCGCGACAGAAGCGCAAAACACGATGGTTTTTTTGGGGCCACCAAATATTTCATGCGTTTTGCTGACCCACTCCGCCACGACATCCCCGGTAATCTTGATGCCGCGCTCCGTGACTTCCGAATCCGACCACTCACCGGCCACCTTCTTTGCGCCGGTCATGTCAATTTCTTTCGCAACGAACACGCGCAGCGGTACAAGGTTTCCCAGCTTGATCAAACTGTCCGTATTGGTGACGTTCACAATGTTCGTAAACGTCTGTCCAAGTCCCTTTGTAAATGGAGATCCGGTCAGCCCGAGAACGCGAACCTGGGGATTTGACTTGATGAACTCCTTGGTTTGCTTGCGGGTCTGGTGCGCCTCATCGATGATCAGCAAATCCAGACCGGGGAACGAACCGCGCTTTTCAAGCGTCTGTGCGCTGCAAATTTGGATTCGTTCTGACGGGCGATAGCGCCAATGTCCGGCTTGCAAAACCCCGTGTTCTATCCCATATGAGTCAAGCCTCGCGCTGGTCTGGTTCACCAGCACTATCCGGTCCAAAACCATCGCTACACGCCTTCCGCGATCGGCGCATGACTTCATCAGGGCAATTGCCATTTCGGTCTTGCCGGCACCGCAGGGTGCGTACAAAATCTGTGAGCGGTGACCGTCGGCTGCGCCAACCCGCGCATTCTCAATGCCATCGGCCTGATATGGCCGCAGTGACATATCCCGACGCGCCATCATTTAAGTGCCTTTTCCGCACGTTCTGCGCGGCGAAGGTTGATGGCGCATTGCTTCTTGAGTTCCGCGACCTCGCGCTGGAATCCATCGCGGGATGCCCGCATCGCATCGCGTTCAATCTGGGCTTGCTTGAGTTCCGCTTTCAGCCCATCAATGATCGTCCTGACCTCAAGTTTTCCCTCTTCATCTAAGCCGGAATCTTCAATCGCCCGATCGGTGGTCAGCCGGATTACTTCGGCCTGTAGTTCTGTCACCTGGTCGCGCAACTGGTCCACTTCGCTGTACTCGGGTACATCCTCGTCATCTGGCTGATTGCGGGACGGGTCGGCCGTCCATCCAGGCGGGGGCGTAACAGGCTCTTGCGCCGGCTTGGATTTCTTTGGAAGGGGCTTGTCAATCGCCGTGGCCTGTTCTGACTTTGGCAGCTTGGCAATCTGCGCCGCCTTCGTTAAACCAATCTCGCCATTCTTGACGGCATTAATTAACTCGGGGACAGCTTTGGTAATAACCGCCTTGGCTTGCTTGATTGTTTTTTCACTTACACCAGCCTCTTCTGCAATTTGCTGACTGGTAAATGAGGACGGGTACTCAGTACCCTTCCTGTTTTTATGCTGGTTGTCACCATGCCTACCCCACGCATAAACCTCGCTTAAAGAAATTGCTTTCTGTGCTTTAGTCTGGTTTCGGCGTGTGTTTGTGGATATGACGTAATACTGAGGGTCTTGATCCTCGCCCAACTCAACGGTCGTAAACGGAACGCCAAGTTCTTCGCAAGCCTTGTACCGATGCCAGCCGTCGATGACCCGGCCCTCGAACATCACAATCGGGTTTTGCAGCCCAATATTCTCAAGCGAATCCTTGAGATCCTGATACTCATCCTCAGACATGTCGCCAAATGCGGCTGACAGAGGATGACGCTCATATGTCACGAGTTCGCTCACTTGTTATCCCCCAGAATCGCGTTGGTAAAGTCCTCTTCAGAGGACAGCGCGTAGTGAGCCAGCACCGCGATTGCCCGCAAACGCTCTTCGTTGATTGTTTTGTCTGTTGCCTTAACCACCTTCAGGCCGGACAGCGCGAGCATTTCTATAATGGGTTGAAGGTGTTCTGTCTTCAGGCGCGAAACTGTCGCTTCCGATGTCTGCATTGCCTTCGCAATCGCGCTCTGCGTACCCGGCTCAGAAAGACCCTGCAATGCCAAGGTCAATGACTTCCTTGCCGTTTCGACAACTAAAGAACATGCTTCGGTCATGGAGACACCTTTTGACCCTTGGCGGCAAGTTCAGGCCACATTGCTTTCCACTCGTTGGGGTGCAAAACCTTGCGAGAAACACGACCCTTACTGTGACGCTCAAGGAGAACGCAAAGAACGGGACCAAGCTTCTGGCCTTTTGAACAAGCCTTGCGCAAATATCCCAAAGACGTTTTGCACTTGGCAGCAAATGCGTGTTGCGCATCCTTGGGAAGTTCGTTAAGGAACCGGAGTAGTTCTTCCATGACCTTGTCTTGGTTTGGTGGGCTTATTACGTAATGTACCCACGGGTACAGATATTGTCAAGACCCAAAGGTCATTTACCGAAAGGACATGGATCGGGAGAATCCCGTTATGGACAAATACGAAAGAAGACGGCTTAGGCTGCTGGAATTAAAGGAAACAAAGTGCGAAAGCAGCAACGCTGAACTGTCCCGAAAACTCGGGAGGGACCCGTCTTACGTTGCAAGAATGCTGCTTCCAGAGGGGAAGACCGCCAAAAAGCGCATCGGCGATGACATGGTTGATCTGATTGCGTCCACGTTTCAGGTGAGCCGCGATTGGATTGATAGCGGACCGTTCAATCTGGGCGCCGGCCTGAAACACTATGAAAAAACATCACTAATCGTTTTTCAGGTTCCGCTAATTTCTTGGGTACGAGCTGGAACCTGGACAGACATTGAAGATAACTATCTCGCTGGTCAGGCCGACGAGTGGATTGAGCCGCACCGATCTTCGCCGGGGAAGCGGTCATTTGCCCTTGAGATTGAAGGTGACAGCATGACGGGGGGTTTAAATGGCGCAGACTTCCCGCCGGGAAGCATCATCATTGTTGATCCCGATCGGGCGCCGAAAGCTGGAGACTACGTTGTTGCGAAAGACGTAACGACGCAACAAGCAACATTCAAAAAATTGACTACGGACGGTGGCCGCTGGTTTTTGCGCCCCCTGAACCCAGCGTATCCGACCATTGAGATTGATGACCCGGCAATCCGTGTTATCGGCGTTGCCGTGGAACATCGCTTTAGCAGAAAACTCTAGGGGATCGAAGTGGACCCGATTACCAATGACGGTTTGGGCGGCGCAGGACTGATCGTCTCTGGCGGTGCGGTGCTGCTTGTTCTAATCCTGCTGTTCAAAACCAAACTGTTTGATGATTCCGACAAGGCGGCACTGGTCAAATTTGCGGCTGGCGCGGCTGGAGTTGCTGCGGCGGTCTTGGCAGATATGCCCGGTAGCAACAATGCGCTGACCTCATTGCTGGGTCGCGTTGCCATTTTTGCGGTTGTCTTTTTCTTTGTATCAATTCTGTTCGGATTCTTTGTTGGCGCAGCCAGTGAGAAGGCACAGAAGAAAAAGTAAACGCTAGTTATGCCACCTCAACCCGCAATCGCGGGTTTTTTTGCGCCTGTCTTTTTGCCTGTTTGCAACGGCATATAGGTACTTTCCCTAATTTGTTAAAAATATGTACCCTTGGGGCTTGACTTGATATGTACCTACGGGTACAGTCTATCTAACAGATCACAAAGATCCGATAACGGGAGAAACAAGATGCATCACACCCAACACTCCGTTGGCCGGTACATGAGCATCGCAACTGCCGAAGCTGCCGCCGACAAGTACGCGCAAGTAGCCGGTGAGCTTGACGCCTGGGACGCTGCGGTCACCCGTCGCGCTGCCGAGTTGCTTGCCGACAAGACTGGCCGCTTCTATCCATTCAGCCACGAGAACTTTTTCTGCGAAGAGATCGTACTCGGCAATCAGGAGCTAGTGACCAAAGCACTCCAGCTTTGGGGCGGCGATGACAATCAACCCGTCGCTGATCAAGCCAGGGCTTACAAAACCCTCCGCAAGGTTGTTTGGGACTACTGGGCGAAAGAAGCTGAAACCGAGGCTGCTCGTCAACTGCTCGATGCCGACGAGGACTGCTGAGATGGAAACCATCATCGCCTACAAAGGCTTCGACAAAGACTTCAAGTGCCGCGATATGCAGTACGAGGTCGGCAAGACGTTTACGCACGATGGGCCGGTCAAGGCTTGCGAACAAGGGTTACACGCTTGCGAATACCCGCTCGACGTTTTCAATTACTACGCACCCGCTGAAAGCCGTTTTGCAATCGTTGAAGCCACTGGCGAGATTTCCCGTCACGGCGATGACACCAAAATCGCTGCTGCCTCTCTGACGATCAAAGCAGAAATCGGTATCCCGCAAATCGTCAGCGATGCGATTGACTGGGTGATGGCGCGTTGCAAGCCGATTGATCCAGATTCCCCCTCGCTGGCAACAGGCGATCAGGGTGCTGCTTCGGCAACAGGCGATCAGGGTGCTGCTTCGGCAACAGGCACTCGGGGTGCTGCTTCGGCAACAGGCTATCAGGGTGCTGCTTCGGCAACAGGCTATCGGGGTGCTGCTTCGGCAACAGGCGCTTTGGGTGCTGCTTCGGCAACAGGCTATCAGGGTGCTGCTTCGGCAACAGGCGATCAGGGTGCTGCTTCGGCAACAGGCGAGCAGGGTGCTGCTTCGGCAACAGGCACTCGGGGTGCTGCTTCGGCAACAGGCTATCAGGGTGCTGCTTCGGCAACAGGCACTCGGGGTGCTGCTTCGGCAACAGGCTATCAGGGTGCTGCTTCGGCAACAGGCACT
>Ga0214192_1000421_pt1 | contig 26629 bp, 62 predicted proteins | sample TroBogEpilimnion_44_FD_153030 | JGI IMG/M metagenome (GOLD analysis project Ga0214192, IMG submission 153030) | Freshwater microbial communities from Trout Bog Lake, WI - 29JUL2008 epilimnion | ecosystem: Environmental > Aquatic > Freshwater > Lake > Epilimnion/Euphotic zone | place: Trout Bog... | reverse complement strand
GATGTATAAAGTTTACCTGGTAATTCAGACTGCATTATGGCTTTTTGTTTATTGTAAAATTGATTAATTGATTTTAATGGTCTTCCGTTAACTAATAGAGGTTTAAGTCCTCGCTTGTTTGATGTTAAAGTCATTAAATTGTTTAATCCTAAATCAATTGAACAATAATTTCCGTTGTCTTTTTTTAATGTTTTTTCTTCATAATTATAAATAATATTTATTTTATACTTACCATTTTTCATAGGTTTAACATTAACCTCCTTAATATTTTTATATTCTTGTTTTGTATTTATTCTTAATTTAAGTGAAGATAAACCAATACCCTTTCTATCTTTAAAAGGTTTTAATATACCCAAATCAATAAAAATAGCATTAAATTTACCATTTTTAGGTAAATATTTAGGTAGATTAGGTCTTCCTTTATATTTATCTTTATTAGATTTCCAGTCTTTGATAGAGGCAAAGAAGCCTCTCCAATTACCATCTAAAGTTCTCAAAACACATCTAGAAACTCTAGATGGCATAGCCATATAATCTGGATCAGTTTTAAGATCATTAAACATATCTATTTTAGAAATATACTTACCATTATTAATAAATTCTTGACGAATAATGTAATTGGCTCTATTATAGAGATTCTTACATTTAAACGTAATTTCATCTAATTCCTTAGACCCCTTAATGATATGTGTTTCTGTCAATAACATAGAGTATATATTAACTCATTTATGCCAATTTTAGTAAGTGTGGATTTTTTATAGTAAAATCACTTAAAGACTTTTTATCACTATTAAACATAAATAATCACTTTTATATTAACTATTAATCTTCTCTACTAATATTATCTATACACTTTACTATCATATTCCAAGTTCTTCTAATTTTCTATCTCTGTTAATAGTATTTGTAATATCTCTCATAAAATCCTTTTTAATTAATCCCCAAATACTCATTCTAGTAGATGTAGTCATATCCCAATCAACCGTAAATTGTATAGAACTATTATAAAAGTCGCCAACCGTTATTAAACTAATTTTACCATCTCTGATCAAATCAACACGATTAGCAGTTACCTCTATTATATCACCAGGTTTAAAATGCTCATAGTAACCAATATCGGAATCAATTGCAAAACTTATATTTTTATATAAAACTTCTACACACAAATTACTCATATTCCCAATTCATTTAATTTACTATCTCTTAACCAAACCTTAATGAAATTCAACTCAAAATCACACCACTCATCTAGATCACCTTCTACTATTGCTTTCTGATAATCTAACTCATAATAAACAATGCCAAGCTCTTTCAGATAATTCCATTCATATTCACCTGGTTTCCAATGATTAAAATTAAGAAAATCTGTATAATCTTCTAAAAGTGAAAACGTATAATCACACACACCATAATACATTTTATTATTAAATATAAACCAAACTGAAGGATTTTGATTATATCTTTCAGAATATTCTCTGGTAACCCATTTTATATCAATATCTTTATATTCTGGCTCTAATGATACTTTCTCACCTATGTATCTCATATACCTAATTCATTTAACTTCATATCTCTTAATTCACTTTTAGTGTAAAAGTAATCAGCGTAATAATAACCACAAATATCTTTATCATCTATATCATAATGCCAAGTTTGACCACGATCATCATTTATTTCTACATAATATGTATCTGTTGTGATATTGATGCGATTTATCCTATATTGTTTTCCTAAGGTTAACGAATTATAACTTAACTTAGAAATTAACTTATCACCAACTTTAAACTCACTCATATACCTAATTCATTTAACTTCATATCCCTTAATTCACTTTTAGTGTAAAAGTAATCAGCATAATAATAAGCACTACTTTCATTATTTATATTATAATGCCAAATATTACCATGATCATCATATATATTTATATATGTAAGATTTGCTATAATTTCAATATCAAATATTCTATATTTTTTCCCTTTGGTTAGTCCACAATCATTTACCTTAGAGGTTAATTTATCACCAATTTTAAACTCACTCATATACCTAATTCATTTAACTTCATATCTCTTAAATCACTTTTAGTGTAAAAGTAATCAGCATAATAATAAGCAATATTTTTATCATTATTTATAGTATGAAAACACCAACGATCACCATTATCATTATTTATATTTATATATGTAGTATTTACTACAATTTCAATATCAAATATTCTATATTTTTTCCCTTTGGTTAGTCCACAATCATTTGCCTTAGAGGTTAATTTATCACCAATTTTAAACTCACTCATATACCTAATTCATTTAATTTGATCTCACGCATCTTTTCAATATCTAATTCATATTCATCAGCACTCTCCCAAGACCTAACAAAAGTACCATTCATATTCGTCGTATTGTGATACATTATCAATATTCTATCATTGCTTGAAATTGAAATATCAATAATCTCTAATGTTTCATTACGCAAACGAACAAAATCACTTATAGGTTTAACAAAATCTCCTACTTTGAAATCTCTCATATACCCAATTCATTTAGTTTAATATCTCTCATTTCTGATTTTATAATAGTATAGAGGTCATCCAATACAATACTATCATTTAAGATGATTTTATCATCAGCAAATATAACAATTTGAATTCTACTATTATTTGATATTAAATCAATATCAGTTCTTACTATATCACCATTCATATTTTTAAATATCGAATAACGTAATTCATCTTCTAAAATTTTTTCAATAGTATAATTTTCAATAGTATAAATAATTTCTTCATAGAATTTATAACCTATAAGTCTTTGACAAACAATTTTAAGATTATCCTCATTCATCATCCATTGAGATATGATTTTATCATCATTACTATTATATTCTTTCATCATATACCCAATTCATTTAATTTTTCATTTCTTATGTCTTCAACCGTCTTAAAAAAATCACCTGGATAATCCTCAATTATATGTACATCATTATAGATGGTGCAAAAATAAACATCTTTTATAAAGAATCCAGATAATTTCTCATATCGCTTACCTAAGGTTAAATGAGACATTCTATCATCAACACAAAGTAAAATTCTACTATCACTCATAATCTAATAAATTTTCTAATAATAAATCTCTTAACTCCGCATTGAATATTTTATCAATCTGGCTACTTATATAATCTCTATTGGAATCTGTCCAATCACCAATTTGAAATATCGAATCAACATATTTATAATCAGAGTTATTATGCACATAAAGTCTCCAATCACAACCTGAGCCAGAATTGAATTTAAATACAACTAAAGTATAATGTTTATCACCCAGATAATCCGGATAATACTTATACTCATATGCTTTACCAGCACCTGGTTCATCATACCTATAAAACTTAAAACCTACACTTAAAAACCTATCTAATAGTTTCATATCAAATCTAATAAGTTATCCAACTTCACATCTCTTTCAATTGCAGTTAGATATCTCTGAGGAACTTTCTCACACGCACCAAGTAAATCATTAAAAATATACTGAGAATTATTGTAATCAGAAAGATCACACTTTCCACCAATACTAGAAAATGAAATAACATAACCTTCATCTCTACCATCACCATATGTAAATGCTCTAGACTTAGTACCAAAATCACATTCAATCATATTTTTAAGATCTATTCTACTAGGGTACTCATTACCTTTTACACAATCGGACCATCTTGAATATTTACCAAGTAAATTAGAAATAGCGATCTCTAATCCATTATCCTTTTTTAGACCCTCTCTAAGACAATCAATTGTTCCATAAGATCCAAGTGTATAGAAACCATAATCCGCGTTCTCTCGTGCAAACAAATCATCATATACTTGTCTTATATGAAATCGCCCACCATCCATAACACATACAAATTTAATATTTTGATTAGTGAAATATAAAACCTGCTTGTCTTTACAAGGAATAAAAGAAACATATCTATCACCAGAGCCAAAATGGAAAGAATTATCTAAGTTATAATCTTTATCAACACAATAATTATATAGTGCCATAAATCTAGGAATAACTTTCTCAACTTTTCTGGTTACATAATATTGAAGACCCCAATACATAGCTTGATTTTCAAATGTATCTTGATCACCCCTTTCATTATGTTCAGCAAACTCAAACATATCAGCAATTAGATTAGGTAAAACACCTATTCTATAATCTCCTTTAGATTCTTTCTTAGCATCATCTAATAAAGATTTCAATTTTTCTTTATATTTTGATTTAATTAATGCTTCATTTTCCATTTTCTTTATAAATTCTTCCATGATTAGTTTAAATAAATTATTCTAAATTGCCAATGTATTTGATTAATGTAAACATTCATTGTTTGGAATGCTAAAAACTCATTTTTAACTGTTATGCCTGATATCCTATTGCTTAGTTTCATGATGCAAAGTTTATTTATTTCCACAAATATACATAAAATAAATAAATTATTCGTATATTTGTAGAAAATTTTTTATGGATTACGATATTAATGTTATTAAAAGGTTTATACCAACTGTGCATAGAAAGTATGCAAGTAATATACGTTCTTATAAACCTGTTTTTATTTTGATCAACCAAAAATTGAATTTATAGAAGATCAAGAATATCTTCAAATGAAAAGATTTTTAAAATTAAAAGAATTAGGAATATGATAAATGAAGTTGGTGATGTAGTTTACTGGGAGAGAAATCCCTATAAAAAGTTTACAATTGAATGTATATCTGTAGAAATGAATGGTTGGATTTGGTCAAGTGAATTTGATATACCATATTGTAGAGATGGTTCAAAAAATTTTCATAAACCAATTAGTCATAGCCTAGGTAAATTGATAAACATATCAAAAATAAGAGATGAGAAACTTAAGGAATTGGGAATATGAGTATTAAAAAAGAAAGTGAATTTACACATGTAGTTTGTATTAAAATTGATGAGAAATTTACACATCATAAAAAACTTGTAATTGGTAAAACTTATCAAGCTTATAACGATTTTGGTGATAGGTATTATATATCAGAGCTGGGTGATGGAAAAGCTGAATTTGGTTATGGTGGAATTGGATATTATTCACCTCAATTGTTTGTATCAATTGAAAAATATAGAGAAATGCAATTAGAAAAATTAGGATTATGAAATATTGGAATTATTCAGATGAAATTAAAAATGGTATAGTTTTAGATATAAATGAAACATATTATTGTGTGGATAAAAGTGGAAAATTTGTTTTATTTAAATTAGATAAAAATTGTATAATAAATGAATTTACAGGAGAAGTTGTAGAAACCAAAATTATATTATTGGAGAGTTTAATAGATTCTGCATTTTATATATCTAATATGAACATGGAAAATAATACTTATTTAGATGAAAGCTATAATTTTGGTAATATAAATACATATCCTTTTCAAATAGGTATAAACAAAGGTATTTCACTTTACGAAAGATCTTGGAGAATTGCAACTAGTACTGAAAAAATAATTTTAAATAAAAGTTTAGAACTTGGTAGGCCTCTAAATTTAGATGAAATTAGAGATTTAAAGTTAAAAGAACTTGGAATATGAATATTTTTTATTATATTTGTTAAAAATAACCATGATGAACCACACAATCAAACTCACACACATATCGCAAATAAGACAAGGTGATACGATTATATCAAAAGATGGTATGATGACAACTATTAGTAATACTAATCTAAGTTATGATCCATTCTTGGGACATAGGATAAATGGTGATTCCTATAAATTAGGATATGAATTAGTACAAAAAGTAATTTTTAAAACATTATAATATGACAGTAAATGATTTGAAAAATAAAAGAGGCTACTTTTTTGATGGTTACACACTATTAAAAGGTTATATTGGTGGTGGTAAATCAGTATATTGCAAACACCTATCAGGTCAAGTTATCTATTCTAAACCAATCTGGTTTTCTAGAACTTGGATGCACGGATATAAGTACTATAGATGGGATTGGAACCATTTTGAGTTCATACCATATGATACATTCAAAAATCTAGAAACATATCTTAAATTCATTGAGAATGCAACATATGATGAAATAAAAATGTACTTCAAATTGAAAGAAGTAATGCAGTCGGAAGACTTTAAAGAATGTAAAATTAAATTATAAATTAAAAATAAAAATTATGGGATTTTTTAGTTGGAATACTTGCGATACAAATAGATCTATCGCTTGTGAAGATTCAAATAGAAGTACTTTTAAAGTACATATGATCACACCAGATGGTAGAGTTTTCACTGAAGAAAATTATGAAGGTTATGGTGTATTCGGTGGAAAAGATTTCTATGAATTACTTGCAGAATTAAATGGTAAATCAACTCGCGAAGATGCAATTGATATGTGCTATCACGAAAATGGAAGTGGTGATAACACACCAGGTGTTATTTATCCTAAATTTGTTGAAAATTTAAGAGGTGATGTTAAATCATTATACTTAAGTCTTCCTAATCCAAAAAGTTGTGAGTTTCAAGGTTTCTTTTATTAAATCATATGAGTATGAGCTTTACAGATAGACAAAAAGAATATTATTTCGGTTTATGGGAAAAGGATTTTTATGATCCTTTTTCTCATATGTCCAAATTAGAAGAATGTGACTTTGAATCAATCGCGGTTGGTTTCTTTATCGCATCTGGCTTACAACCATCAGAAGCATTTGAAATGTATAAATATTGTATAGAAAAAGATAAATACTAATATGAATATAGACAAATACATAAACTGGAATGAGATCTGGAATGAAGAAGTATGTCTTGAAACTTCAATTGATTGTTTAGAAGATGATAATCACCATAAAGTAATAGAAGTCATAAAACAATTCCAAGATGATCATAATCTAGAATTATTACCTGATGAATGTTATATCAAAAATGATAAACTATTCTTCTTCTTTGGTGAAACCGGTGGTCAAAATGAAAGCGATACACAAGGTTGGTCAAGAGATTACTGTTTTGTAGTTGATGAAGAATTTTTGATAATGGATGCTAGTTACGAACAAGGATAATTAAATAAAATGATAAACAAAACTTACATAATCTGCTCCGCAGTTAAATACAAAGATAAAGTAATCGCTGGTAGAAGACATGGTGACGCTTTCCAAACATTAGAATCTTTCTTGGATCCTAAACTATATAAAGCAATTGAACGTGAAGATATAGTTTGTGGTTTTATTGATAACTGGGGTGAATTCCATACAAGAGCAGAAGCGTGGGTAATAGCAGATGCTGCTAATCAAATTCTTTTTGGTAAAGGAACACAAGATCCTAATGAAGTACCTATTCTTATTAGTGAACATTTATTTAATGATAAAGAAGATATTTAATATCTATATTATTTACCGCATTCATTAATTCTTTACTATAGAGTAGATTAAACTATTTTAAAGTTAATCTTATGATTATATATGGTTTTAGTTTTTTAAAACTTATTGGATTATTTACCTGGATTGACTTTACTGAGTTATAGAAATCATTAATATTATTTAATATTCCATCTTCACTTCCTTTAAAATATTGAAGTCCATCACCTAATGATTTACCAACACTTATATCTAAATTAAAATTTTCGGAATATTTAAATAACCATTTGATTACTAAGTATATAATTTGTAAATCATAATTGTATATTTTATTAATTCGGATAACTAAAAAATCATTTACGATATTGTCATGTATATCAGATCCTTTAGTAATTGAATATTCACCATATTGATCTATCAAATCAATAAATCTTTCCTCAATATCTTGTTTTGCTAAATCTAAATCATCAGATATTTTAATCTCGTTAAATTTCTTTAAATACTTCATATAATTTATTATTTTAATGTTAGTATCTTAAAGAATGGGAAATTATTAACATCTTTTTCATAAAATTCCATAAGCCAAGATTTAATAATATGGTCTCTTTTTTCTTGATAAATAAAACTAAAAAACATAAGAACTAATTCACTTATATAAAAAATTGAACTAGAATCTAATTTGAATTCATTTTGACCACTATATTTAACTTGGTGATACTTCATTATATATTTACCATTGTAGTAAAATTGGAGAATTTTCGTACTACGTTGAATATTGGTTTTAATATCTACCAATACTTTCATATTGCTTAATCTATCTAATACTTCAATTCCTAATTTATCAATACCATATTTGGATACAGTATAATAATCATTATAAATATACAAATAATAATCTAGATCTTTAAGCATATTTCTATGACTTTTTATTCTATTATCATAATCATGTTTATCTTTTCCTATATGTCCATCAAATTTATAAATGATAATATCATTATCAAAGTTTAAAACTTCTTCATATTCTACATAGTAATCTTCACATAAGTGTGAGATTATAAATTTAATTTCACTTAGTATATCCTCACTGCTATTAAAATTTTCAAATAATTTTATATGTTTCATATTGTATATATTAAATATTATTTGTATATTTACAAAACAAACAAAACTTAAACATATGAAAACTATAGATAAGAAATTAAAAAATGATATCAATATTGCATTATTCATGGGATATGAGAAATGTTCAAAAGAATATCAGATGAAATGGACTGGTGCTGATACTAAAGAGCGATTAGAGCGATTAGATCATTCATATATTCCATTAGTTTGCAAAGAAGGTTCAGAACCATTATTTGATACTAGTTTTGATTATGATACAAATTGGTCACATCTAATGCCAGTAGTTAAAAAAATTACTGATATTGCAAAAGAATGTAATTTCTTTGCAAAAACAAAAGCAAGAGAATTCTACCTCGCTATTGGTCACCAAGGACTTCTAAATGTAGATATTGATGTGGTTTACGAAAATGTTGTTAAATTAATTACTTGGTACAATTCACAAAAGTAATTAATCTTGTGGATCATATCCATACTCATGGATTGAATTACCATCCGTAAATATATCTTTAGCTTTAACAACTTTAGATAGAATAGAATAATCATTATTCAGATTTCTTTTTCCATGTTCAATTGCATAATTCTTGTTTATTGAAACCCAATCACCACTATGGAAATCCTTTATCTCTGGATTATCATCTAATGTTTTTAATTTTTCTAATTCAGATTGTAAATAATCTCTATATTGATCTACATTTTCCCAATTGGTTATTCCTTTTGGGAATTCACCAGTTTTATTAATATAGTTTAAATGATCTTCATATCTAGATATTTTTTCACTATTAGTTAATACTTTAGGGATAGCTCTATATATTTTCACCTTGTGATCTGGTTCATCTCTAACACTTTGCATTATTGCAATAGTTTCACTATCATATGGTGATTTAGTTCCAAAGTATCTTAGTGCATTTGGTCCATAAATATCATCTCCATAGATATCTTCTAAATTATATAGTGGTGTATCACCATCACTATTTGGTGCTTTGTGATCAATTCTATAATCATCACTCTCATTAATGCTAAAATTAATATACGACTTTAAATGTTTCATAAAGTATATATTATTTTTATTTTCTTTTAAATATGTATTATTCATTAAATCCTTGAAGTATCTACCATTTTCAATATTAAAACCATAATTTGATTTATAAATCTTCCTGAGATCATCTATATAACTATTAGGATGATTTACATAATTAATAGTCAAATACAATTCACTATCTAAACGTTTTTCTACATACCATATCAAAACCATACCATTTTCTAAATGTGCATGATAAATACCCAAAGATGGTCCATATTTTTTATTTATTTTATCTCTAAATGAAAAACCACCACTAGGCTGTTTTAAAATAATAGGCTTTAAATCATTATTTAATAATATTTGATATACAATATATGAAACTGTTCTTTTATTTACTTTATCAATATTATCTAAGATATTGAAAAAATTATTATCCAATAAGAAATCACTATCATTGTCATAAAGATATGTATAAAAGTAGTCAATATCTTTATTTTTAAATGAATTTACTATTTTTACTTCATTCATTATATATTACCTGTGTTATTTTTTGGTTCTATATATGGGCATCCAAATCTTCTCATATGGAAATCATTAATCTCTTCAATAGTCATTGATAAATGACCTTGTTCTCTCAATTTGTTTATATTCTCATTATATTGTTCCATTGTAATAGGAGACTTTTTTCTCTTTATTCCTAATTTAGCAATATTTTCCTTTATTCTGATTCTACCTTCTTCTTCATACTGATCAATTTCTTCCTTAGTATATTCTGTTCGGTCATAATCAAAATCTGACAAATTATCAATAAACTCATCAATTTTTTTAATGTTCTTTTTATCTTCCATAATGTATATATTATTTTTGATTTAAAGTAAAATAATCACATCTTTACTATAAATAATATTTTCAAAATACTCATATCTATAACCATCTTCAACATCTCTATTTATTTGAAAATTAATATCAATATTCCCCTTTTCAATGAATTCTTTAAATTCTTTTAATGTTTTAGCCTTTTCATGATTCCTGGAAAATTCAGATACAAACATTACTTCATATACTTCATCGTAAAAACCTACTATTGGTTCAAAATTATCAATATCTTTTTCAAAAAGTTTTTTAGTATAATCAACATTGAAACATGATTCCAATAAGATGGCATCATCAGAACATTCAGAAACTTTATTTAAAAATTCCCCAATAGTTAATTTTTCACTTGTAAAATAGTTTATATCTTTCATTCAAATATCAGTTTAATGAGTGGGTTATTTTCTATTAATAATTCTTTAATCAAATTTAAAATGTAATTCTTTTCTAATGAAGTTAAATTATCTTCCTCTAGTATCAAATCACTTTCATCATCAAAATCTATGTCTAATGAATTATCATCATTTATCCTAATAATGAATTCTATATTTTGATCCATGCACTCAAACTTTAAATCATCAGTGCCAAAATGAAAAAATTGGGATTTAATACCATTATCATTTTCTAAATAAAGGTATTTATTATCTGTATATCTCATATCCTTAGAATAAAAATTTTAAAATAATTAAAACTACTAAAATGACTAAAATAATTCGGAAAACAAAAAATATAATAGGCATTACAATAGGAATTATGATAGGTAATAAATATCTTAATACTAAAATAATTGCTATGATTATGATTAAAGGTTCCATTGTAAATAAGATTAATTATTAATATAATCAAATATAATGTTTTTATTTTATAAAAACAAAAAAATCCATCTAAAAAGATGGATTTTTCTTATTTATTTAAAGAATTTTTTAAATTTATCTTTAGTGTTTTTAAATTCTGATTTTATATTCTCAATTGAATCATTAAATGCTTTTTTCACATCTTGGATAGATTTATTAAAATCATTTTTCATTTTTTCAAATTCCTGTGATAATGTTCTAGTTTCGTTATCTGTATTTGATCTAGTTTCATTAAGTTCTTCTATATCATAATCAGGATCTATTTCTTTTAATTTAGCATACAAACTATCTAAGTCTTCTTTATCTTGTTTAAATTCTCTTTCAAACTTAGCATTTTCTCTCATTTCTCTCAATGCCTCAGCTCTTGCTGCCTCTCTTTCAAATCGTCGTTGTGCTGCCTCCTCTTCTAATTCTCTTTCATTTTGCTCTTGTTGTCTATAAACTCGTTCACGTCGCTCTCTACGTTCTTCTTCATCACGTTCTTGACGTTCAATGATTTTCTGTTCACGTTTGAATTCACTATAGGAAACATTCCTTGGTTCATTCCCAGTTACAACTTTGCCTAATGATGTACATGTAAATGTACCACCATCATCAATTTTAATTAAATGTGCTGATATACCAGTTTTTGACTGGATAATGTTTGCACAAATGTGTCTCCATTGACCACCACCATCTTTTTCTAAATCCTTTTCTAATTCAAATTCCAATGTTTGAACTGCAGATATTGTGCCATGTGGTTTATTATAACGATATTTTACTCTGTGCTTATACATAATTTCTATTTTTTAATTGATTAATATTTACAAATATAATAAATTATTTTTAATAAAACAAATTTTATATTCCCAATTCTTTTAATTTTTCTATACGATAATCTTCCAACTTCATGAAATTCTCGCAATTATATAATGTATCATTTATTAGTACAATATTATATTCCCATTTTTCAAAAGAACTCATTAAAACAGCATCATATTTTTCACCAATTACAAAATATTTGAAAGCTGGGCTAATACAAACTACTTTCATAATGGTTTATCATTATTTATATAATACCGAATACATTTCAATTTGAATTCCAATCTTTCAATTGTATTTTTACATTTATCGGAATCCCAATATTTACCACTACGACATCTTCTCCAGTCATCCATATCAAAATCCTTGGTTAAATCGGTGAATTCTTTATTTAATATATCTAATTGGTAATTGCTCATGATTGCTTATCTTTAAATTCATTTATACATCTAATTACTTTTTTAAAAACATTCTGCTGGAAAATATTAAAACTTCCATAACTATATCCAGAACTATTTAATCTAAAATTAGGAGCCAATTTGAATAAAATCTCACATAATTCAATAGCTAGTTGATTTGGTTCTATATCTAAATATACTAAATTTATTTTATCTAGATTATTATAATCTGGTATCATAGTATATTCCAATAAACGTATGAAATTATTAGTGATATATTTTCTAATTCTTCCTTTATTATATCCTAAATTATCTAAATCCATTCGTATAAATTCAATATGACGTTGATAAAAATAATCATTATATATTATTTCACCGTTTGGATAATAAATATTATTAAAATTCAATTTGGATAGATTAGTATAAATAGCTTGAACTTTATCAAAATTTAAAAAATATTTATCTACCTCACCTAGTGCAATATTTATTTTGTGATCTCTTTTATTTGCCTCTTTCTCACTTATAATATCATCCAAAAGAGTTTTAACATCACCTGTTGTGGTAAGTTCATATATTTCGTACTCACTAGGTATGGATCCTTCTTTATGTAGATTTTCAATGGCATTTTTAAACCCACTTTCAGTTGTGTATGTACCACCACCTGATATCTTATATATTTTCTTCATTTGTATCTTTGAAATGATCTTTTAATTCTATACATAACTGCTCAATTAATAGTTCACCATATTTCCTTTTAGTGATATGGTTTCCATCCTCATCAAAGAATTTAGAAACATCCATAAGTAATTCTGTATTCTTGATATAATCTATTACTTCTTCTATTTTCATTATTAACTAATTAATTAAACATCTGTAAATATAGTAAAAAAATATATAATATGTTAATTTTTTATAAAAAATATAATATGTTAATTTTTTATAAAAAAAATGATTTCTTCATTATTATGCTGAATTTATTTAATATATAATACATGAGTTTATTACAAATTCACTATTACCACCATCTTGTTTATCTTTAGATGATATTCTAAGGGAAACATTTTTTTATATATAGTATAAACTATAAAATAAAATGGCAACTAATTATTCACCAAAAATAATAACCAATGGTCTTGTATTCTATATGGATCCTATTAACGCATCTTGTTATTCAGGAAGTGGTCTTACATATAGTAGTTTAGTTTCATTATCTAATTCAGCAATTTATGCATCAGCATCATACAACTCAACTACAAAATCATTTGACACAAACGCCACAACAGTAACATATGATACCATTGTATATGTACCGTCCATTACATTTGCAGATACATCTGAATATACATTAGATTTTTGGGTTAAAGTAAGAAATGGTGCAACTAGTTTCAATTCATTATGTGGTAATGGTGGTACAAACGGATGGATATCATTATTACTAACATCAACAAGCAATTGGTATCCTACATTTAGAGATACACCAAATGGAACTTATAATGATTTTAGTCCAATAACAAATATTGATTTACAAAACTGGACAAACATAGTAATGATATTTAAAGCAAATAGATCCATTGATCTTTATGTAAATGGTAATTTTATACAAACCGTATCAATAGCATTAAACACATCTTTAACTATAACTAGAATTGCATCTGGATATTCATCATCACCTAACTATTATGCTCTACAAGGATCTATATCAGCAACTAAGTTTTACAACCTAGCACTAGCAGCAACTGATGTACAAAGAAACTTCTTAGCACTTAAAGGTAGATTTGGATTATAATTAATAATCTTCTTCACCTTAACCATATATAATTCGGTTTATGAAATCTATTTGCTTATCATTTATCAAATGAACTATAATCCCAATGATTTCAATTTATCATCTCTCAATTTCACCAAATCTTTTGATCTTATTTTTAAAGTAAATATACCAGGTGATACATAGTATTCACTTAATCTATATTTACTTATATCTAAATTAAAATTATCTTTAAATGAACTACACATTAAATAAATACTAACGTGTTTCTGGTGAATTTTGCACCTTCTTTTTGGACGATTCACCGATTTTGCCAGTTAAAACTGGTCTTATTTCATCTCCACGTCTGTGATCGTCAGTCCCTGACGATATTATTTTAATTCCTTCTTTAAGGATATTTTTACTAGCATTTAAATCTCTATCTAATTTAGTATTACAAGATGGGCAAGTCCATTCTCTAATAGTTAAATCTAAATTTTGATTGATATATCCACAACAATTACAAGTTTTAGAACTAGGGAAAAATCTATCAATTTTAATGATTACTTTATCATTCCATAATGCTTTATACTCTAGTAGAGTAACAAATTTACCCCAACTAACATCAGCAATATGTTTTGATAATTTATGATTTTTAATCATTCCTTTAATGTTTAAATCTTCAAGAAATATTGTATCATATTTCTTGACTAATTCTGTGGATATTTTGTGTAGATTATCTACACGTGAATTGGTTATCTTCTTGTGTAGTTTTGCTACTTTTATTTTTTGTAGATTATATCTATTACTTCCTTTAACTTTTCTACTTAAATGTTGTTGTTGTTCTTTAAGTTTTCTTTCATATGTTTTGGTATATCTATTATTTTTATACCTAAAACCATCACTAGTTATAGCAAAATCTTTAATTCCTAAATCTATTCCTACTTGTTGACTTGTTTTTTCAAACTTTTGATGATCTGTTTCAACTAATATACTTACGAAATACTCACCAGTTGTTGTTTTAGAAAGGCTACATTGTCTAATTTCTCCTTTAAATTTTCTATCTTGGATCATTTTAATAGGATCTTTAAATTTAGGAATTATCAAATTTCCGTTTATAACTTTAGTATATTGTGGAACACAGAAAGAATTTTTATCGTGTTTAGATTTAAATCTTGGAAATTTAGTTCTACCCTTGAAAAAACCATTATATGAACCTTCTAAGCATTTAAGTGAATATTGAAGAGATTGAGAAGATATTTCTTTTAACCACTTAAATTCTTCCAACTTTTTTAACTTAGTTAAAGAATTTGCGTTATCATAGTAGTTTAGTGTTTGTTTATTAGTTTCATACTCAACTTTGCGTTCATTTAAATAATGATTAAAGATAAATCTAACAGAGCCAAAATGTTTATTAAGTAAAACAATTTGTTCTTCGTTAGGTTTAATTTTATATTTAAATGACTTTAACATTTATACTAATTTTGTTTATAGTATATATATTAAAGTTTTATTCTCTCTTTTTGGTTTTTTGAAACTTTTTTGTTAATTTTACTAAAATAATTACCAAATTCATCACAGAAGCTAAATACTTTCGTGTTTTCTTTGACGATAAAAATATAAATCAATTATAGTTGTGATATTATGTTTATCATATTTGGCAATGGATACCATTTTTTCACTTATTATTTTATTATTAAATTCAAATCTTATTAAAACCATCCTATTTAAATATTTAAATTCCTAATTCTTTTAATTTCAAATCTCTTAAAATAGCTTTTAATTCTTCTTCTGTCTCTACTTCTGTTGGGATAAAAAGGTATTCAAATTTACAATTAATTACATCATCACCTCTCACTACACCAGAACAAGCAGAATAAAGTCCAATATTATATAGATTTATTTCAGATGAAATTATATCAGTTAAGTATAATCCATCAGGTCTTTGTTCAACTTTTATCTTAGCAACTTCTTTGGTGAATTTCTCACCGTATAAATCTGCTAATTTAATAGGAAATGTTTCATTTTCTAATGTTGTATGTGCGTAACTGTAATGTCTATCTGTGTGTGTTTTTTCCAGGAAGTCAAGAAATTTAATAGGAGTTTTATCCCAATTTTCTGGTATAATAATATTTGGTGGTAGTAAATCTTGTTTTGTCATTTCATTCTAATATTTTATTAATTTTCCAATCCCTTTTAAATGCTGTATAACTTGTTAGAAAATGATCATTATTTTTGATAGTAGAGAACATATGAGTTTTAAGATCACCACCAAACTGCATATAATCCATAGGATCACATCCAAAACTATATCTAATTACAGGATTATTGTATTCAAATACAATACATTTATCTTCAATAGCTATGTGGTTTAGTAAAAATGACATTTTTTTAACTTGTTCTAGTTGATCTACATCAAATTGTTCATCCCACACACCATTCATTATGTTTTCTAAATTATCTTTAAGATAATTATCTATACTATCTAATTCCATATATCTTATATCTTTAATTTATTTAAAAGATTAAAATATTTCGGCATATTTCTTAATTCAAAATCAGATTTAATTCTTTTCTTTAATTCGGAATCCATAGTATTATCCGAATTTAATTTTTCAAGCAAATGTTTATGTTTCATAAGTATGAACTGTAATTTATGTTCATCTGTATATGATATAGGCATTTTTGTCCTTGGTAAACTAAGTATAGGAATCCATAAATTACTATTGGAATCATATTGTGCTAAAGTCCAATGTGTGTCATTTTCCACATCACTTATTGTACAACAATGTAATTTCCCATGTGCACTAAAATTCCAATGATCTGATATCCTGAATGATCCATGTTCTTTATATTCCCAATCAACAGGTGCACTATAATAGCTATGACCATATGGTGATTTTATAATAAAATCCCACTTTAGCATTATATTAAATAATTCAACTGGTAAATGAATTGTTGATAATTTTTGAACAAAATTATCTTTTATATTTATACTATTCATATTTCTAATATTAGAAAAATATACAAACTAAAACAGCTAAAGCTAAATTAACTAATAATAAATGTCCAATTGTAATTAATAAATCCTTCATGATATTAAGTTTATATGTTTATATAAACAAATATAATAAAATATTTAATTAAAACAAATAAAAATTAAATAATATCTAAAATTACTATATTCTTTGGATCAAATAATTCATTTAATCTCATTATCTATAATATATTTATTCCAATCTTTTTTCATCCCATCCCAATTTCCTATGTTTTCCTTTTTAATTGGATCAACATTTAATATGGTACTTAATGCAAATAACCAATCACCATTATTCTCATTTAAATCTTTGATTAAAAATGGCACAACTTTATCACCTAAATTTATAATCTCTTTATAGTTTTCATTGTTATAAACTATATCAGGATTAGAGTGATATCCAATTTGCTTTATCCATTCATTTTTAAAATGTTTGAATTTATATTCAATTTCATTCAATATAAATTCCTCATATATTTTAATCTTTCTTTTCTTCATTTTGTATATATTAAATTCCCAATTCTTTTAATTTATCTTCTCTTAATTTTATTTTACTTACATCCCGAAACCTATTTCCTCTATAAGCACCAACAAATTTATTGTTATCATCTAAAAAATAATAATGTTGATCATTTAATGAGATAGTACACCTTTCCAATAAATTATAATATTTACCATTTGTTAAACCATCTTCACTATCATCAATATATTCAACCCAAATATCACTTGGTGGTAGCAAAGTTATTATAAACTCATTTAATTTATGTTTTTTTACAATGCCAAAGTCATTTTTAATTAAAATGTACCAAGCACGATGTATTTTTGGTTCAGCATCAACCCATTCAAACTCATATTCTTTACCTATAGTAAAACCTGGTTCATCACCAACACATATTATTTTTAATTTACTGGAAGAGCTCATTTAATTTTTCAAATAAAATGGTATAACAAACAGCAGCATCTGATTCGGATTTCCAATTTAATGCCAAAATGAATTTATCATTTTCTTTTTTATACATATCAAACATCTTGGAACAAGTCATTTTAGAATATTGAACATTTGCAATTCTATCACATAATTTTACAAATATAGCATATGGCGTTTTTCTGATACCTTCATAGTATTTATAGTTGGCACGTTCTTTACGAGTTTTACCCTTTTCATTTGTAACGGCATAGATTATATCTGCTGCAATTTCACCTAGAACTTCTTTCACATCATTATAATTATTTCTTGTATCTTCTATTAGATCATGTCCATAAGCAGCCAAAATAACAGAAGTCCTATCATTTTGTGCTATTAAATGTTGGTAATCCATAGCAACCTTTGCAACCATATTTAAATGGAACTCATATGGAATATATCCATCATAAAAATGATTGGTTGATCTGTGTTGCTCAAATATCCATTGAATCTTTTCGTTATATTTCATAAGATTTAATCATTAAATTTTCTAATCATGTCCTGTAATCTCAGGTAAATCATAGTTATATAAATGTGTGATAAACTATCTAAACGTACTATATACAATTCTCCATCAATATCTAGAGTCACATCATAAGACATCTTATCAAATTTGATTGAAATTATTTCTGTTTCTATATCATTTTTATCTTTAATAGATAAATTAGTAAAATGTACAATTTTTAAATCATGTTCAATAAACATTTTCTCAATTGCTTTACGTTCTGTAAATTGTTTTATAATTCCCATTTCATTTAGTATTGATCCATAATTTACAAATATATAAAACTTTTATCAAATAAAGAATATAAATATTAAATTATTTTAAAAAAATGAAGTCTAATAAAAAAAACTTTAAATATTACTTAGCAATTATAGAAGAAGATAAAGATCCAAATAATGTTAACATAAATCTTAATAATAAGGAAATAAAATTAAAAGACTTTATTAAATCAGGATTCAATTTTTTAATTGAATATTTTGATGGTGAAACATTATATACAAATGATTTAAAAGATAAATTTTTAATGAAATCTTCTAAATTGAAAAATATAATACACGATTTCGTTTTTGATTTTGAACCCACTGACTATCTAGATATTTTAATAGATGATGATAGTGATGACTTTTCGGATGATGAAGTAACAGAAATCATAGCAGATGTTCTAAATGATAGAATTAATAAATTATTACACGATTTACACGTTATACGTTATAATAAAAGTAATAAAACATTTAAAATAATTAAAAATGATAAGATAATTGATTTATTGGATGAAATATTCCATAAAAATGCCAATTCTGTTCAATTAAATGAAAAATCAGATGATGTATATAATGAATTTAATAATCTAATAGGTAAATGTATGGGTAATAATGAAAATGCTATTATAACATTTAATAGTTTAGATACCTTACCAAAAACATTTAATTATGATGTTAAAAAAAATGATAATACATTCTACTATGGCATAGATGATAACAATAATGATTATTTTCCATATCTATTAACTAATTTCTCAAAAGGTCTTGGATCCTTTATAGTTAGAGTTTTTACCAAACAATATGTTAATGACCTTCCAGTTAAAGAACTATTTGGATTTATTAATAAAAATGGTACATTTGATAATATTGATTCTGATTCACTAAATGAAATGTGTAATACTGATAATCAAACAGGTAAAAAATTACAACCAGAAATCAATGTTGTTTATTGTGATTTAAATGGGAATAGAATTTGTTCAGAAGATATTTGACATACATTTTAATTAGCAATAAGATCACTAATTTTAATATCTCTCATATTCTCAATAGTATTAATATATATTGTATAAGAACCTTTAGATAATTTTTTTATATAAGTTGCCATTTTTAAATCGTCCTCAATAACTTTTGCTAATTTCTTAACTAGATCAATATTACCACCTAAATTAAGACCATAACAATCATTTTCAATACCTAGTGAATATCCACCTAAATCAATATCATTTTTATCCAATACGTTTTTAATTTTACATGAAAATATAGATATCCATTCACCTATTGCTTTTTGTTTGTAATGGTTTTCAATAAATATATTATTTTTATCATAAGTATAATCATTACCTATTTCATTTTCTTCTATAAATATATTCACAGTATCTACAGCTATACCATGTTCCCAACTCCAACCTGATGTGAAAGTGCATCTATTGGATAATTCTTTATATTCAGTTTCTAAAAATTCAGTGAATTCCTCACGATATAAATGTCTTGTTACCATATATTTATTTTTTTAATACATTATCTATTTGTAATTCTCTCCATTTATCTATAGCCCAAAATAGATTTGTACTGATATAGATATGATTACCATCATCATTTAAAATTGAAATTCTCACTGACCATTCTATAATCTTATCTGATGTACAAAAAGCAGTTTCTAATATATTTTCAGGTATCATTTGTGCTGACATATCAAGATCATATATTTTACCTATTGTCATGCCGGGATATTCTTCTATGTAGAAATCATCTCCATTCTCAATATATTTACCTTTAAATACTATTTTCATATTCCAAGTTCTTTTAGTTTCTTATCTCTTTTATTTTGTAAAAAATATTCTTCACCTAATTCTGAAATATTTTTCCAAAATTTATCACCTTTTTCTGTTTGATGCCAAACAAATGAAATTGATATAAATGATCTAAAATCACTAAAAATCCTTTCATGAAATTCTTTTTTTTTGTCAATACTTAATGGTGAACTCCAAGATGAAAATTCTTTAATCCACTCATCTTTAATATCATCTGGAAGTAAATTTAAATAATATTTTCCGTTTTTCATATTCCTAATTGTCTAAGTTTTTCTTGTCTAAGCATAGATTTCAAAAGAAAATATATATTAATATAAATGATGCTATTATCTTTAATAGTTTTAATGAACCTATATATTATTTCTGGTTTATGATAGTTTATAATCTTTTTATTATTCTCATCAACCTCAATAATGGTTACTATCATTTCTTCTTTATTATTAAATATTTCTACCTCATAAATATCTTTTAATGGATTTTGGTCTAATACTATTGGTATTTTGAATATAATAGAATTGCTATTAACTATTAATCTTCTCACTTCGGAACATTTAATCATATCATTATAAACATCCTTTATTTCTATCTCTTTCATTTTATAGTAAATTTAAACATTTAGCTCTATTATATGTTTCAATATAATGTTCCATTTTACTATTATTAATATCAATATGTTTAAAATTCCCTGATATGTAATTCCCTGGCTCATTACCATATACAATGGCAGCACTTATATCATCAGTATGTGCAATAAATATGCCTAAATCAAAATTCATACCCTTTGAATCTGTAAATGGACCCAAGTAAATACAATAAACCCACATCCATTCTTTTGCTGATGGATAAAATAATGGTGCACTATGTAATATATCTTTCATTTTTAATATTTTTATTTACAAATATATTGAAAATTTACCTAAATACCTAATTCTTTTAATTTTTCATCTCTTATTTTTTTCTTTTTAATAGTAAGTAGATCTAAATAAATCTCTTCAAATGACATTATTTTTTCATCTATTATTAATAACCCATCCTTTTCTAAAAAATAACCAGAAGAATTATCATCATCTATAAATTCTGTATCTTCATCCATCACTTCATAATTATACATTATACAATATACATAACTATAATATTCTATATGCATATAATCAATATAGGTTAGGTATTCAGTACATATTGAAATTCTATCACTTTCAATTATATTAGTATATTCATAACTTATTTTATAAGTTGTTTCTATAGTAATCTTATCAATATGTTTGCGTATTTTCATTTATATAAATATTTCACATGTTTTTGAAAATTCAATTTTTGATATTGTAAAATCTTTTTTCATCATTACAGTGACAGTTTTTATTAAATACCTAATTCTTTTAATTTTTCATCTCTTAATTGTACAATTGTGACAACTACAAATCTTGATGCTGAATAATGTACTTCATCACCAAAATCATTAATAACTAAAAGCCCATTATATAAATTCGGATTATCATATGTTTCGTATATTTTACCTATAGTTAAATTTTGTGTCATTTGATCAGAACTAAATGGTGCATTATTTATACATCTTAATTTATATTTTTTTTTCATTGTCATATTCCCAATTCTTTTAATTTTTCTTCTCTCCACTCACCTAATGTGATGAACTTAGAACCGTTTAAACCTACTTTTAATATAGGAAAGAATAAATATTCCTCACCTAAATCATCAGTATATAAGAAGTTATCACTATAATGATAAACATCATAGGATTTTCCATATGTCACAGAATCACCATCATGTACATATATACAGATGAATGTATTAAAATATTTCATATTCCAATTAATTTTAATTTAATATCTCTCAAATCTTCCAAAGTTTCAAAATTATTTATAAGATCGTTGAAATCAATTGGACTGTCATCTCTACCATTATCTAAAATTAGATAAACATCCTCATTTTCATAATCTAAATAATCTAGATCATAAATTTTCCCATATGTGAAATATCCATCATGTTTTTTAAGCCAATCAGGATCATCATTAATACAAACCCATTTTCTTTTATTACGAAAGAAAACAAACCATTCATCACTATACATAAACTTATTTTCCTAATAATGTAAATATTATTTTATCATTATCTGGATTTATGAAATTTATATTCCTTAATAATTCCTTTATAGTAGTTCCTGATGTATTTATATCATCAATTATTAATATATTACGATCAGATTGTATAGTTCTTATCAAATCCTCATCACTTTTATTTTTAAATATAAGAAAATTTTTAAAATATTCTCTATATTTAGGTTTTTTTATAGATTTGGCAATTGAAAAATATGCATTAGATTTTACATCTTTCATAATATTCTCAATATTATTTCTTAAAACTTTTTTATCACTAGATGATAGTTTGTTATTACTAATAAGTACTTCAAAATTATCATAATCAAATTCTATATTCTGTATAGCATTTTTAACTAATTCAACACTTTTTATTGTTGGTGATGTAAATCCATAAATATACTTCAAAATATCCATAACAAGTGGTGATTTAGTTTCAGGATATATTATTAAATCAATCTTAGCAAGATTTACTTTTCTATTTAAACTATTTATAGAATTCTTTATGAAATTTTTATAATCATCATTTTTAATACTTGATAAATCTCTATATTTTAATTGCTTCAAAAATTCCGATTTAATCCTACCATCTATACCATCATTAAATTTATAACCAAAGTAATAAACATTATCATTTATTTCACTTTTATTATCAAAATCTTGTTCAAGATATATTATATCTTTATCAGTATCATTTTGATAATTGAATATAAATTTACCATTATCAAAAGTTATACCTTCAATTATAATACCATTACCTAAAAATTCATTTAGTGTTGTTTTTATTTTTTTCATTTATCTTTTACTAATTATGTACTAATTATATATATTAAACAAATATAATTAAAATATTTTATATATACATTATGAAAACAATAAAACTATTTGAGGAATTTATTTTTAAATATAATAAAGAAGATAAAATTAAATCTATTAAAAACTTACATGGGCTTCCTAAGGAACTAAAAGAAGTTGCTTATGATCTAATTCAATATGCAACAAGTGCCAAAAAAGGTAAAGTTTTTGGTCTTAAACTACACCCAGAACTAAAAAAGAAAATAAAAGAAGGTGGATATCCATCTGGATATGATATGGGGATAGATAAAGATGGATATTTCATCCACACTCACAGAGCACGTAGTAAAAGCCATGATAAACCAAATGGTATAACAGCGAAGGAAATGAAATTCATAGATTCAACAGGCTAATTATTCATATACCTAGTTCACTAATTTTGTTTTCTCTTTGCCAAGAAAGGATTGTGGCTTTATCACTAATTGCATAATTCAACCACCAATTATGTCTCTTTTCTGTCATTGCCCAAGGAAATGATGAAGCTATGAAAGCACGGAAATTATCAACTGGTTCTGAAAAAAATTGTTTCAAACTGATGGATTTATTTAATTTTTTGAATTCTACCATCCATTCTTCTTTCATATCCTTTGTCATCAGATTATAATAATATAATCTATTATATTTATGCTCCATAGTAAATCATTATGTTCCTTTTCCAATCAAAAATTTTATATATCCGAACAAGTTCAAATATAGCATATTCATATTTCCAACTTGATGTAATATCTTCACCACTTTCTAAATCATATGGTGTCAAATAAACCCATTCTGATCTCATGGTTCTCATGTGCTCAATCATTTTGAATAATGCATTTTGCTCATCCTGTGTAATTTTAGAAAAATCAAATGTTATATCTCTTTTAGGATAATATCTAGTATCTGTTTTTATACTATTTAGAAAATTACTTGGTATATCAGATGGTAAAAATGGCAATACCATATCATTATAATAATTAGTTATCTTATCCTTATAAGAATCAATTATATAAGCAAGAAATTCTTTTGCAACAATGTAAAATTCATTTTCATCATAGACTTCCATCAATTCTTTATTTTTAAAGAATGGCTTCATGGAATTCTTAGGTGGTTTAAAATCCGTATATTTACCCAATTCATATAGACATTTTCCGTAATCATGAACAGATTTGTCTATATAACCATCATCATCAATATCAATATTGTAAAAATCAACTAATTGTTCTTTATTCATTGATTTTATCTTATTATATTCCCTTTTAGGCATTGAGCCTATATATGTTCTATAGCCCATTATACTTTATTATATACAAAGGCTAAAACTTCCCAAACATCTATTTTTATAGTATTCAATTGATAACACTCATTACTATCAATATATTTTACATCATAAAAACGCTCAGCACCACCTGGTGATATAGCAACTAGATCACTTTGAACCAATTCTGTTATATATTCTATACTAATAGCATTCAGTGCATCTTTTAAATAATCTTTTATTAATCTATCCATCTTATTTAAAAATTATATTTTGATCTACTATTTAAAAACTTTAATATTTTCATAGTTAGAAAAAAACGTTTATACCATTTCATTTTAGCTAATTCAATTAAGAAACTTTCAGCCTCTATATAACGATCTGAACATTGTTCATACCTATTCATTAGCCAATTCATTTCTGTTTTGGCTTTTTCTGTTTTACTATTTTCCATCTTATTTAAAATTTATGTAAATATAATTAATTATTTTGAATTATCATTTAATAATTCATCTATTTTTTTATTTCTGTTTATTGATTTTAAACTTTTTCTTATATCATCAAAAGTTTTCTTATAATTATCATATGTTATAGAATTTAATTTTATATTTTCTTCCAAAACAAAATCCCAGAAAAATAATATTAGTTCATTATTAAAATTTTCATCACATATAAGAGTGCTTTTACCATTCTTTTTAATGCGAGCCCAAATTAATTTAACTTCTATTGTATCACCTGTATAAATCCTAATTAATCCACTAATTGAAATTGGATCATCTGTTGATGGTGAATTAATATTTATATCATAGTTTTTGCAATAATAATTTGAACCTTTTTCTATATCATATTGCCAATTCTCGTTTTTAGCAGTTTGTAAAAGATCACTAATAGTATCATAAACTCCATCTACATCCGAAATTTTAACATCCTTTGGGATTGGTTTTAAAATAATACTATCCTTAGGTATGGTTTCATCCTTTTTTCTTTTAAATAAGGTATAAAACAAATAAACTTGACTTAAAACCAATAAAAATACTATAATTTCCATTATTTTTGTAATAAAATATCTAAATAAACTTCTCTTCTAATTCTTTTGTATCTAATATCATCTTTAACAGATACTGATTTTATTGCACTATCAAGTGCTGAATCAAATGTTGGATAAATGATTTCATTATGTTTCCCATATCCAACTGATACATTAGAACCACCTGGATAAGATACTGAATATGAATATCTATCCTTTTCAAATTCAGTATCAAAAAACCATTGTATAGTAAAAATATATTTCTCTAACTTTATTATTTTTTTATTTATCATATTTCAAGTTTTTTAAGTTGTTTTTCTTGATACCTACTATCATAAATATGTCTATTTTCTTTATAAGCCTTTGTTTTTTTATATTCTCTACCACGTTCCAAGATGATGCTTCTATTTAAAGTATATGAAATTTTCTTTCTTTCACTTTCACATTTTACACATGATGATTTTTTACCTAACTTCTTATATTTATCATTATGGAACTGTGAAAGTTTTTTATTTTCTAAACATTTGGTACATTTTTTATATTTAACAGTATGTATCATATTCCAAGTTTTTTAAGTTGTTTTTCTTAAACATATTTATATATCTAATCTAGATATATTTTACAAATATAATAAAAATTTATTCACTAAAACAAATTAATAATTATATTATAATATATAATA
>Ga0214192_1000420_pt1 | contig 26762 bp, 24 predicted proteins | sample TroBogEpilimnion_44_FD_153030 | JGI IMG/M metagenome (GOLD analysis project Ga0214192, IMG submission 153030) | Freshwater microbial communities from Trout Bog Lake, WI - 29JUL2008 epilimnion | ecosystem: Environmental > Aquatic > Freshwater > Lake > Epilimnion/Euphotic zone | place: Trout Bog... | reverse complement strand
ATCATGGGAAACGACATCCCGTAAGGCTTGCCCGTGGCCGGATTGAGCGAAGCCGGCCCGGTGGTGCCGCGGCAGCCGCCGAGCACGTTCGAGCAGATGACAAAATAACGGTCGGTGTCGAAAGCCTTGCCCGGACCGATCATGTTGTCCCACCAGCCCGGCTTGCCCGAGTCGTGGGCCACGCCCGCGGCGTGCGCGTCGCCGGTGAAGGCGTGTGTGATCAGAATGGCGTTGGAGCGCTCGTGGTTCAGCGCGCCGTAGGTTTCGTACGCCACTTCGACGGGCGTCAGCGTGGCGCCGCCTTCGAGGGCGATGCTGTCAAATTGCGCCGATTTGGTCTCAACGATCATCTGATGCACTCATGGTAACAAGATGAGAAAACCGTTACTGCTGTTGTATTGGATGAGCGCGGCGCTTTCCGGGTTGCCGGCAGCTGCGGCGGACTTCCACTATCGCGAGGCCAAAGCTGGCTATTCCTACCAGTTTCCGCGCGATCACTTCGAACATCCAGACTTTCGCACCGAATGGTGGTATTACACGGGCAACCTGACGGGCGCGAAGGGCGAACGGTACGGCTTCGAACTGGTCTTCTTCCGCCAGGGGGCGCGGCACGAGACGGAAAACCAGTCCGCGTGGACCGTGCAGGACGTTTATCTGGCCCACGCAGCCCTCACGGACGCGGCGGGCCGCAGGTTCCGTTTCGAGGAGCGGCTGAACCGCGCCGGGCCCGGTATTGCGGGTGCCAGCTTCGGGCAGCAGCGCATCTGGAACGGCAACTGGTCTGCTGTGTGGAGCGCGAATCAAAAGCAGACGCTGGATGCGGTGACGCCGGAGTTCGCCTTCCATCTGGAACTGACGCCGCTCAAGAACTTTGTGATTCACGGTGAGAACGGCGTGAGCCGCAAGGCGGAAGGCGAGGGCCGCGCATCGCACTATGTGTCATTCCCGCGCCTGCAGGTGAAGGGGACGGTCAGCAGCGCGGGCGCGCCGGGGCCTGTATCGGGGCTGGCGTGGATGGATCACGAATGGTTCACCGAACAGCTCGCCGCGGAACAGACGGGGTGGGACTGGTTCAGCATTCAGCTCGACAACAACACCGAGTTGATGCTGTTCGAACTGCGCCGCAGGGATGGCTCGGTCGATCCGTATTCGTCAGGCACGTTCATTGACGCCGCGGGCAGCGCGCATCATCTTCGTCGCAACGACTTCACGCTGGAGCCGGTGGCGAAGTGGGGCAAGTATCCGGTGGAGTGGCGCGTGCGGATTCCGTCGCTGAAGATCGACATCGCGTCGAAGCCGATTTTGCGCGAGCAGGAGCTGAAGTCGAAAACCGGCCCGAGCTACTGGGAGGGCGCGGTCGATTATTCCGGCACGCAGCGCGGCTCGGGCTATCTGGAAATGACCGGCTACGACGGCGCCGTAAAGTTCTGACATAATCGAAGCCGGCGGGAGATTCGAGGGAGCCAGCATGAAGGGAACCATCATGAAATGTCATTACGCCGCGGCAGCACTTGCCGGAATCCTGCTGACCCTTACGGGATGCAGCGACGCACCAGACAATCGCGCGGCCGATGCCAAAGCGATCCGAGACATTGAGACGCAGTGGAAGTCCGAGTACGCGGCCAAAGAGCTCGACAAAGTTGGCGCACACTACGCCGACGACGCGGTGCTGATGACGCAGGGCAGTCCCGCCGCGTCCACCGCGGAGGCGCGGAAAGAGCTGCTGAAGGGGATGCTGGCGGATCCGGCATTCGCGCTCAGCTTTGAAGCCACGTCGGTGGAAGTTGCCAAATCCGGCGAACTGGCCGCGAGCCGCGGGACGTACACGATGACGATGACCGACCCGGTAACGAAGAAGCCGGTCAACGATCACGGCAACTACGTCACGGTGTACAGGAAGCAGACCGGCACGTGGAAGGCGGTTTCCGACATCAACGTTTCCGATGTTCCCGCGCACCCGGCGGCCACAGCGAAGAAGGCTCCGGCGAAGAAGGCCGCCGCAAAGAAGAAGAAAAAATAGCGCCGGTTACTTCATCTGGCCGGACGCGGTGATGCGTTCGGCGTCGAGGTACGGGCGCAGCGCTTCGGGGATCACCACGCTGCCATCGGCCTGCTGGTAGTTCTCCACGATGGCGACCCACGTACGGCCCACCGCGAGGCCGGAGCCGTTCAGCGTGTGCACCAGTTCGGTCTTCTTCGCATTGCCGCCGCGGTAACGGATGTTGGCGCGGCGCGCCTGAAACGCTTCGAAGTTGGAGCAGGAAGAAATTTCCTTGAAGGCGCTCTGGCCGGGCAGCCAGACTTCAATGTCGTAGGTCTTGGCCGAGCTGAAGCCCATGTCGCCCGTGCAGAGCACCACGGTGCGGAAGGGCAGGCCGAGGCGGCGGAGAATATCTTCGGCATCGGAGGTGAGCTGCTCGTGATCGTCGTAGCTGCGCTCCGGGTGAGAGAACTTCACCAGTTCCACCTTCTGAAACTGATGCTGGCGGATGATGCCGCGCACGTCGCGCCCGTAGGAGCCGGCCTCGCTGCGGAAGCACGGCGTGTAGGAACAGAAGCTGACCGGCAGCCGCTCGGCATCGAGCGTTTCATCGCGATAGAGATTTGTGACCGGCACTTCGGCGGTGGGGATGAGCCAGTAGTCGGTCTTCTCCAGTTTGAAGAGATCTTCGGAGAACTTGGGCAGCTGGCCGGTGCCGTACATGCTGGCGGAGTTCACCATGAAGGGCGGCAGAATTTCCGTGTAGCCGTGGTGGCGCGTGTGCGTATCCAGCATGAAGTTGATGAGCGCGCGTTCCAGCTTCGCGCCCATGCCCCAGTACACGGCGAAACGCGCGCCTGTGATCTTGGCGGCGCGGTCGAAATCGAGAATGCCGAGATCGGGCCCGATGTCCCAGTGGGCTTTGGGCTCGAAGGTAAACTGCGCGGGCTCGCCGAAGGTGCGTACGACAACGTTGTCGTCGGCCGATTTGCCGAGCGGCACCGATTCATGCGGCACGTTCGGAATGCCGGCGAGAATATCGCGAAAGCCGGCATCGGCCTGTTCGACGCTGGCGGCGAGTTCGGAAACGCGGTCGCCGATGACCCGGGAGCGCGCCTGAAGTTCGCTGGCATCGCCGCCTTCCCTGCGAATGCGACCGACTTCCTTCGACATGGCGTTCTGCTCGGCGCGAAGCTGTTCGGCTTCAGTGATGGCGGCGCGGCGGGATTTATCGAGGTCTCGCAGTTCTTCGATGGGCAGCGTCAGGCCGCGCGCGGCGAGGCGGGCGGCAATGGCGTCGAGATTATTGCGAAAAGTCCCCAGATCATGCATATAAACGTATGCTAGCAGGGGCGCGAGCGGGCCAGAGAATTTAGCGGGCGGCTATTCTTCGTCGGACTCGGCGACGGCGGGTTCGAGGTCTTCGGCTTCGAAAATCTGGCGGCAGTCAAGGCATTCGACGTAATCGACGCCATCACGGCGGGCAAGGACAACGGTTCTTTTGTGATCGCAGGGGAGCTGCATAAGACGAACTGGGGATACTGCCTATTCTAAAGATTCTAAACGCCATGTCAAGCGTTTCAGGCTTATATCCGGTAACATGGGGCGCCCCGGGAGGCCGTCGGCGCGTGGCGGCCGGCGTCTCGCGGAATGACGCGCGGCGATAGAATCGAGTCAAATGGCTTTTCCAGTTCAGCGCCCAAGGCGCCTGCGGTCCAGTGAATCGATGCGGCGCCTGGTGCGCGAAACGCGGCTCGATCCGGCGAATTTCATCCTGCCGCTTTTCATCTGCACGGGCGAGGGAGTGCGGCGGCCCATCAAATCGATGCCGCCACAGTGCCAGCTGTCGGTGGATACGGCGGTGGAAGAGTGCCGTGAGCTGGTGTCGCTCGGCATCAGCGGCGTGATGCTGTTCGGTATTCCGGACGTGAAGGATGAAGTGGCGTCGGGCGCGTACGACGATCAGGGCATCGTACAGGAAGCGGTGCGGGCGATTAAGCGCGAAGTGCCGGGACTGATCGTGATCACCGACGTGTGCAACTGCGAGTACACGAGCCACGGCCATTGCGGCAGGATTGTGGACGGCGATGTGGAGAACGACTCCACGCTGCAGTGGCTGGCGCGAACGGCGGTGTCGCACGCCAGGGCGGGTGCCGATATCGTGGCGCCATCCGACATGATGGACGGACGCATCGCGGCGCTGCGCACGGCGCTCGACGGGGCGGGTTATGAGAAGACGCCGATTCTGTCGTATGCGGCGAAGTTCGCGTCAGTGTTCTATGGGCCGTTCCGCGAGGCGGCGGAATCGACGCCGCAGTTCGGCGACCGGCGCAGTTACCAGATGGATCCGGCGAACACGCGGGAGGCGATGAAGGAGATCGATCTCGACATCGAAGAAGGCGCGGACATGATCATCATGAAGCCGGCGCTGGCGTATCTGGACGTGATCCTGCAGGCGAAGCAAAGGTGCAATGTGCCGATCGGCGCGTATCAGGTGAGCGGCGAGTATTCGATGATCAAGGCGGCGGCGGCGAACGGGTGGATCGACGAAGAGCGGGCGATGATGGAGACGCTGACTTCGATCAAGCGCGCCGGGGCGGATTTTATTCTGACTTACTTTGCAAAACCGGCGGCGCAACTGCTGGGGTAACGGAATCTAACGGGCCGCCGCGGCCAGCCGGGGGTACTTCATTTTGAACGATTCCAGCGTGCGCACGATGACTTCGGCCACGGCGTGATTGCGGTACCAGCGGTGGTCGGCGGGGATCACGTGCCACGGCGCCCACTTCGTGCTGCATCCGGCGATGGCGTCCTGATAGGCGGCCTGATAGTCATCCCAGTGCTCGCGCTCACGGAAGTCGGCCGGCGATGACTTCCAGTTCTTGCGCGGATCGGATACGCGCGCGTCGAAACGCCGCCGCTGTTCCTCGCTGGAGATGTGCAGGAAGAATTTGAGGATATGAACGCCGTTCTCTGACAACATCTGTTCAAACTCATTGATCTGCCGGTAACGAGCCGACCACACCGGCTTCGGCACCATGTTGTGGACCCGCGCGACGAGCACGTCTTCGTAGTGCGAACGGTTGAAAATCCCGATGTCGCCCTTCGCCGGCACGGCGGCGTGAATGCGCCAGAGAAAGTCGTGATCGAGTTCGATGCGCGTTGGCTCTTTGAAGGACACAACGCTGCAGCCCTGCGGATTGACGCCCGACATCACGTGCTTGATGGTGCCGTCCTTGCCCGAGGCGTCCATGCCCTGCAGAACAATCAGCAGCGCGCGGCGGTGTTCGGCATAAAGCAGGTCGTGGAGGGCAGCGAGTTGTCCGACGTGGCGCGGCAGTTCGGTCGCGGCGCGGGTTTTGGAAATGCCGCGGGTGTCGCCGGGATCGCGCGCAGCAAGGCGGAAACGCGAGCCGGGTTCGACGCGAAAATGCCCGATGTTCATGTGCCTTTATTCAGGATCTCAGAAATTCGTTCCAGACATTCGGCGGGGGTGCGCAGGGACGCATCGATGATGTGAATCGGGCCCGGTCCGCTCGGCGACCAGCGCTTGCGGAAGCGGCGGTTGGGCGCGCCGGCAAAGACGGTGATAAGCGGCGTGGCGGCCGCGGCCGCTGCGTGCTGGCCGGCCGAATCGTAGCCGACGTAGAGATCGGACTGCGCGATGACGGAAGCAAAGCCCGCCAGCGAACCTTCCCAGAAACGAACCTGCTCGGAACAGCCGGCGGCTCCCACGGCGGCCGTAACGCGCGCGGCCTCTTCCCCGCCCGCGCCGCGATCGACCCACACGGTGGCGAAGCGCGCGGCCAGCGTCTGGATGACGTGCGCTTCAAAATTGCCCGGGATGCGCTTGGATTCGTTCTCACCCACGCCGAAGTTGACGGCCGCGCGCGGGCCGGGCGTATCGTTCGGCACGCGCTCGGGCGCGATGAAGGCGCTGGCATCGGTCTCGAAAGTCTCCTGCACCCATTGCTCGGTGAGGCGAGTGAGGTTGGCTTCGTCGGTCGGTGTGCCGCCGCTGGTGCGGCTGGGGAAATGAAAATAGCGTTCGGGATCGCAGACCGGGATGAGGCCGAGCTGCGTCATGCGCGAATCGGGATCGACGACGATGCTGTGGCGAGCGCTGAGCTGCTCACGAAGCTGCTCGCCGAAGGCGATGCGCTCGCTGACGGGCCCGGAGCGCGGGTACTGCACGTTGAAATGTTCGATGCGCGCGTCGAGTGTGAAGAGCTCAGCAGACTTGCGGTTACCGACGAGGATCACATGCGCTTCGGGAAAGCGGCGTTTCATGGCATCGAGAACGATGCTTGTGATCTTGATATCGGCGCCGAGAGTAACGCGGGAGAGAACGTACACGGTATCGACGCGCTTCGGAATCGCCGGCGGCACGCGATGAACGTGCGGGATCCAGAGCTGCATGAGCCGCTCGTAGGCGGCGGCATCGGCCGGGTCGAAGGAATCGGCGAGCGGTTCCACGATCAGGCGGAAAAAATCGGCGTGCTGCTCCTCACCGAGCCGGCGCGCGGCCGCTTCCGGCAAGGACTCGCCGCGACGCAGAGCGGCGAGTAAATCGTTACACGAAATATTTGCCAACAATGGGCTCCAGCTTCTGAATCGTTTCCGCCGGGACGACCTTACGGTCCGTGATAAGCGCATGGGCGAGCGCCGCGCCGCACTTGCATTCGCGCTGCGCAGGCATGGACTTCACCGCCGCGGCGACGACCTTACAGGCGTTCTCCGCGTTCTGCGTGAGGACGCGGATGATGTCGGTGACGGTGACCGCGTCGTGGTCTTCATGCCAGCAGTCGTAGTCGGTAACCATGGCGATGGTGGTGTAGCAGATCTCGGCTTCGCGGGCGAGCTTGGCCTCCTGCAGATTCGTCATGCCGATGACGTCCATGTTCCACGAGCGGTAGATGTTCGATTCGGCTTTGGTCGAAAAGGCCGGACCTTCCATGCAAAGGTAGGTTCCGCCTTGTTTGACGTTCACGCCGGACGCCTTGCAGGCCGAGGCGGCGACGGCGGCGAGCTGGCCGCAGACGGGATCGGCAAAGCTGACGTGCGCGACGAGGCCCTCGCCGAAGAAGGTGGAGATGCGGCCGCGCGTGCGGTCGAAGAACTGATCGGGCACCACGAAGTCGAGCGGGCGGTGCTCTTCTTTGAGCGAGCCGACGGCGCTCAATGAGATGATGCGCTCCACGCCGAGCTTCTTCATGCCGAAGATGTTGGCGCGGAAATTCAGCTCCGAAGGCGAGATGCGATGGCCGCGGCCATGGCGCGCGAGGAAGGCGACTTCGTGGCCTTCGAGCTGGCCGACCACGTAAGGATCGGAAGGTGCGCCGAACGGAGTGTCGACCGCGACTTCGCGCTGGTCGGTGAAGCCGGGCATGGAGTAGAGTCCGGAGCCGCCGATGATACCGATTTTAGGCAAGGAAATGAACCTTTCTGGCTGATTAATCCTGAATAAGTTCCCATAGTACGCCACCCGTGCCGGCCGGGTGGACGAACACATAGAGATGTCCGCCGGCGCCGCGCCGGGGCAGGCCGAGCAGGCGCGCGCCGGAGGCTTCGAGGCGGGCGATCACCGCGTGCAGGTCAGGCACACGCAGAGCAACGTGGTGGAGGCCGGGGCCGCGCGTTTCGAGGAACTTCGAGACGGGCGAATCGGCGGCGGTGGGTTCGAGCAGCTCGATGCGCGAACCGCCGGCAGGAAGCATGGCGACGCTCACCTTCTCATGCGGGACAACTTCGCGGGAGAGCACAGGCAGGCCGAGGTCGCGCTCGTAGAACTGCAGGGCTTCGGCCAGCGAACGGACGGCGATGCCGAGGTGATCGATCGGGAAACCATCGACGGGCGACGCCGGTTGTTCGGCGCGCGGCTTGTGGCGGGCCAGTTCGTCGCAGAGTTCGGCAATGCCGGTGCCGTCGAGGGCAACGGTGCGGAGGACCGGCGGGTTGGTTGCGCCGAGCGAGAGCATGGCTTCAATATCGCGCTGTGACTGATCGGCACCGGGGCGGTCGGCCTTGTTGATGACGAAGACGTCGGCGATTTCCATGATGCCGGCTTTGATGGCCTGCACGTCGTCGCCCATGCCGGGGACGAGGACGACGAGTGTGAGGTCGGCGAGCGAGGCGACGTCGATTTCATCCTGACCGGTGCCGACGGTTTCGATGAGGATGTAGTCGAAGCCGGCGCTGCGAAAGAGTCGCGCGAGGGCGCTGGTGGCGCGGGCGAGCCCGCCGGATGCGCCGCGAGTCGCGGTGGAGCGAATGAAGACGCCGGGGTCCGAATGATGGCGCTGCATGCGGACACGGTCTCCGAGGACAGCGCCCCCGGTGGAGCGACTGGAGGGATCGACGGCGATGATGGCAACGGTGTGGCCGCGGCGGCGGAGTTCCGCGGTGACGGCGTCGACGAGAGTGCTTTTGCCGGCGCCGGGCGGGCCGGTGATGCCGGTGATGAGGCCGTGGCCGCGGGGCAGCGCGGCAAGGCGGGCGAAGGCGGCGGCGTCGCCGTTTTCGAGCGCGGTGGCAAGGCGGGAGAGTTCGCGGGGAGTCACGGGTGCCAGCAGTAGTTTCGCACGTTCCGGCGCGTTTTGCCGGGCCGCGCGCGGCGATTGGAAAGCCACGCCAGGTGACCCGGCCAGTTTTTGTTATCATCGAAGGGTTCAAGTTCGACTCCTGAAAACAGAGGCGATGGGGTTCGCCTGAAACGCCTGCCGGGCTTCCTTCCAGCGGCTGATGACTCCTGATCCAGTGAAGGAGCATTGCGCGCAAACGTGATTTCCAAAGTTCGTTCCTTTCAGAGAATTCAGTTATCGACGTCACTCGCGAAAAATCTGAGCGAGCATTTCCGCATTGCGCGCCACGTCTTTCTGGTTGCGGCGCCGATCGGTGTCGTTGTCGGCGCGGCGATCGCCGCCTACGATTTTGTGGTCAATACGCTGCTTTGGGAGCACTTCTCCCGCTGGCTGACGCCGTGGCAGCTCTGCCTGATGCCGATCGCCGGCATGATCCTCACGGGCGTGATTCTGACGATCTTCAAAGTGCCGTCTTCGTCCATGGCAGATGAGGTGGTGCTCGCCTATCATCGTCCGGAAACCGGCATTGCCTTCGAATCGGCGCTGCCCAAGCTGGCCGCGTCCGTCACCACTATGGGCTTCGGGGCGAGCGCCGGAATGGAGGGCGCGAGCAAGTGGCTTGGCGGCACCATCAGTCTGCTGATCCAGCGGCAGATCAACCGCGTGGCCTTTCTGAAGCCGCTGCACGGGCGCGGCGAGACGACCATGCTGGCCGGCGCCGCCGCGGGCATCGGGGCAATCTTCCGCGCGCCGCTGACCGGGGCAATCATGGGGATCGAGTCGCCGTACAAACAGGATCTGGCGCACGAATCGCTGATCCACGCGCTGGTGGCGGCGGCGACGAGCTACGCGACTTTCGTGGTGTTCCGGCCCTCGACGCCGTACTTCCCGATTCGCTTCGTTTATCATTTGAACCTTCGCGATCTGCTGATCTGCGTGCCGCTCGGCCTCGCGGGCGGCCTGGCATCACACTTATTCCTCGGGTGCCTCCGTCGCATCAAGCAGACGTGGGGACGCTCAAGAGCGCCGCGCGTGCTGAAGCTGCTCAGCGGCGGCGTCATCGTGAGTGGAATTGCGCTGGCGATGATCTGGCTGACCGGCGCGCCCGTCACGCTGCAGGCCGGTCTGCCGGTGGCGAACAATCTGCTGAACGGCAAGTATCTGCTCACCGGATGCCTGATCATCTTCGCGGCGAAGCTTCTGGCGACCGCGTTCACCTTCGGCACCGGAGGAGTCGGCGGGCTGTTCGTGCCCTCGGCGACCATCGGCGCGGCGCTCGGTGCAAGCTTCGACGCCGCGTTCCATCCCAGCCAGCCGGGCCTGTTCACGCTGATCGGCATCGCCGCGTTCACGGGGGCGAGCTACAACAGTCTTCTGTTTGCCGCGGTCTTCGTGGCCGAAGCGACAGGCAGTCCGGCGCTTGTGGTGCCGTCGCTGATCGCCTCTTCAACGGCGTTCCTGCTGGCCTCGGGCATCTCCAATTCCGAATCCCAGAGGCCGCGACGCACCAGCGATGACGGACTGATGGGCACGATACCGAGCCGAAACTGGATGGCAACGAAGCTCGTGACGACCAGCCCGGAACAGACCCTGGCGGAATTTATGGATCGTCATCTGGTGGAGCATTCGTTGCAGGAACTCCCGGTCGTTGACGGCAGCGGGATCTTTCTGGGGATGGCCGCGCTGAAGTCGCTGAGCGCGGTGCCGCGCGAGCAGTGGGACGCGACGCCGGTTGACGCCGTGATGGATCGAAGCGCGCGCAGCATTTCCGGCTCGCACTCGATGGCCGTCGCGGAGCGCGAACTGGCGCTGGGGCATCATGACTATCTGCCGGTGGTGGACCCGGCGACCGGCCGGCTGGTCGGCATGCTTTCGTCGAGCGATGTCATGCGCGCGAGGCAGCAGGCGATGGAAGTACTGGCGACAGGCGGGGCGAAATAGAATGCGAACCACGCGGCTTTCGGCGAAGGGACAGATCGTTCTTCCACGGAATATCCGCAATGCTCACTGCTGGGGAGCAGGCACGGAGTTCACGGTGGAGGACACTCCTGATGGAATTCTGCTTCGCCCCGTGGCCCAATCTCCGGAGTCGAGTTTGGATCAGGTCATCGGCCGCCTCAAGTGCACAGGCACACCGAAATCGATCACGCAGATGAACACGGCGGCCGGGCGCGAAGTTAGACGGCGTCATGACGGCGGTCGGTACTAACTTAGTTGTCCGGCTGCTGGCGGGCGCAGGTCCGCGGCAAACCGCTGCTCTCTGCCGGCTGGCAAGTTACTGCGGAGTCTTACTCTTTCAGTAACTGCCGCGCAATGACTAACCGCTGTATCTCGCTCGTACCTTCGCCGATGGTACACAGCTTCACATCGCGATAAAACTTCTCCACCGGATAGTCCTTGATAAACCCGTAGCCGCCGTGAATCTGCACCGCTTCGCCGGCGATCCATACTGCCGACTCCGAGGCGAATAACTTCGCCATCGCCGATTCGCGAGTTACTCGCTTGCCGGCATCCAGCATCGTGGCGGCGCGATAAGTCAGCAGCCGCGATGCGTCGATGCGCGTCGCCATATCGACTAACTTGTGCTGGATTGCCTGAAACTCCGAAATCGGGCGTCCGAATTGCTTGCGCAGCTTCGCGTACTTCAGCGCCGCGTCGTAAGCGCCCTGCGCCATCCCGATGGAGAGCGCCGCGATGGAAACGCGTCCGCCGTCGAGAATCCGCAGGCTGTCGACAAAGCCTTCGCCGCGTCTGCCGAGCATCTGCGATTCCGGCACGCGGCAATCGGAGAAGATGACTTCGCCCGTGTCACTGGCGCGGAGCCCGAGCTTATTTTCTTTCTTGCCGGCGCGAAATCCGGGCGTGCCTTTCGGGATGAGGAAAGCGGAAATGCCGTGCGCCGCCTGGCTGCGGTCGGTCATCGCCATGCCGACGCAGAGGTCGGCGTAGTGTGCGTTCGTGGTGAAGGTCTTCGCACCGTTGATGACCCAGTCGGAACCGTCCTGCACGGCAATCGAGCGTGTACCGCCGGCATCGGAACCCGCTTCCGATTCCGTAAGCGACCAGCAGCCGATCCATTCGCCGCTGGTGAGTTTGGTCAGGTACTCTTCCTTCTGCTCCTTCGTGCCGGCCTTGTAAATGTGATTCGAGCAGAGCGACGTGTGGGCCGCAACGATGATGCCGACCGAGCCATCCACGCGCGAGAGTTCCTCAATGATGATGGCGTATTCGACGTAGCCGAGACCCGCGCCGCCGTACTCTTCCGGGAAGATCGCGCCCATGTAGCCGAGCTGGCCGAGCTTTTTGATGACGGCAAGCGGGAAGGTCTGCGCTTCGTCCCATTCCATGACGTGCGGCGCAATTTCGGCGGCGGCGAATTCGCGGACGGCGCGGCGGAGGGCGATCTGGTCGGGCGTGTATTCGAAGTCCATGGCTCGCGAGTGTGGTGCCTGACTTGATTATGCGGAAAAAACGAGTTCGCCGTCGAGGAAGACCTGGTGGATCGTGAGTGGATCGGCGGAGCTGAACACAACGAGATCCGCCGCGCAGCCGGGCGCGAGCGCGTGCGGAAGCCCGATAATGCGGGCCGGATTGGCGGTCGCGGCAGTGACAGCGTCGGCCAGCCCAGCGCGGGCGATGCGCGAGAAATTTGCAATCGCGTGATTCATGCGCAGCGCCGAGCCCGCGAGTTTACCAGTTCCGGTGAGCACCACTCGGTCGGCGTCCGGCGTCAGCGTCACGTCGAGTTCGCCGAGCCGGTAGCGGCCCGGTGTGGCTCCGGCGGGAGCGGCGGCGTCCGTAACGAGGATGGTGCGGACAGGGCCCTTGGCGCGCGCCGCGGCTCGAAGGAAGGCATCGCTGAGATGAGTGCCGTCGGCGATGAAGCTGGCGGAGAGGCGGTCGTCGGCAAGCTGTTCCCAATAGAGGTTGGGTTGTTTGGGGACGAGCGCCGGGCCGGCGTTGCCGAGGTGAGTGCAGAGGCTTGCGCCCGCATCCGCGGCGGCGCGAATCTGATCCGGCGTGGCGGACGTGTGGCCGATGGAGACCGCGACCCCATCGCGCACGAGAGCGGCAATGTAGCGAGGCGCATCGGGCCAGTGCGGCGATAAAGTGACGAGCCGGATGTGGTTGTCGGTCGCGTGCTGCCAGCGGCGAAATTCGTCCGGATCGGGCGGGCGCACGCATGCGGCGGGATGGGCGCCGCGGGGGCCGTCTTCCGCGCCGATATGCGGGCCTTCCACATGAAAGCCGGCGATGGCGCGGCCGCGGGGAAGTTCACGTTGCGCGCGACGGAGATTGGCGAGCGCGGCGAGCATGGCGTCGGGCGGGCCCGTGATGACGGTAGGCAGGAAACGGGTGACGCCGGTGGCGAGGATGGCGTCGATGGCGCGTGAGATTTCGGGAAGCGTTGCGACGGGCGAGTTGAAGTCGACACCGGCGAAGCCGTTGACCTGGAGATCGATGAAGCCGGGAGCAATGAGAAGTTGCGAAGGATTCGCCGCGTCAGTCACTTCTTCGATGGTCCGGCCGAAGCGAACGTCAATGGTTCGACCCGTGAACACCGACTGGCCTGAACAAATCATAAGCGCTCCGGTTTATGCACATAGTTTGCACAGCGCATGCACAGGACGCGTCTGCAAACCAATGATTCCGTGACGGAAAAAAGCTGTTGAAATACGCCGCGAACGCGCGATTTTGCTGGAATCGGCAACGTTCCCACGATACAACAGAGTACGGATTGGCTGGCGCGTGATTCCGGCGGCAGACTCGGGGGAGGTTGCCGGACGGGGTCGCGCGCGCAGTCGTCTGGCCTTTTCTCCTCGCTGCACATGCTTGGCGGCTCCAAACAAGAAACGCGCCGGCGCTGAATCGACGCGTTTTTGTTTGTGCGAGCAGCCAATGGCCAATCGGCCGGCCGCGGCTATTTCTTCTTCGCCGCGGCGCCGGTTGTCGGCTTGCCGGATTTGAGCTTGCCGTAGTAGACGCGGACCCAGCCTTCTTTCGCGTCGCCCCCGCTGGGCGCGCCCACCGCGATAGCGGGAGCGTTGTGCCCCTTCACGCCGCGCGCGGTGAAGAGACCGAAGCCGATGCCGCTGGCAACGCCGTCCGGCGAGATGAGGATGGGGTTGCCGCTGAATCCTTTGGGCCCGCCGAAGAAGACGTAGAGCCCCGCGCTGTCTTCAGCCGTGCCGACGGGAGCGCCGGTGATGAAGTCCGCAAAGCCGTCGCCGTTGAGATCGCCGACCGGTGCCACGCTGCGTCCCACCCCGCCCTTGCCCTTGCCAACCGCCGACCACACGCGGTCCTTCGATAAGCCGTTGGGACCGCCGAGGTAAACGTCGATGCGGCCGGCGTCGCGTCCTTCGCAGGAGAAGTCGCGCTCGCCGATCGCGACATCGGGATAGCCGTCGCCATTCATGTCGCCGACCGCCGACATGCCTTCACCCAGATGGCCGCCGGTGCGAACGCCGGACACCTTGAAACCGGGCGTGGGCGAGATGCCTTTGGCGCTGCCATAGTAAACGTACATGAAGCCGGGCACTTTGGCGCCCGCGCCTTTGCCCGCGCCGGTGAGGCCCGTGGCGCCGGCGATCACGTCGGGAAAGCCATCCCCATTGACGTCGGCACCAGATACGGAGCGTCCAAATTCATCGTGCTCACCTTCGCCGATGGCGGTGAAAATGGGCGTCGGATCGAGACCCTGTTTGGTGCCCTTATAGACGTAGATTTTGCCCTGAGCCTGAATGTCGCCGCTGTAGCCGGACGCGCCGAGCAGCAGGTCCACAATGCCGTCGCCGTTCATATCGACAACGTCAAAGTCGCGGCCGTATTCATCGCCCTTGTGTTCGCCCACCATCGTCTGCGAAGGCGTCGTGCTGAGCCCTTTCGGGCCGCCGAGGTACAGGTAGACCTTGCCCTGATGCGCTCCGAGGCCGGCGTTAAAACCGTGCGAGCCCACCAGCACGTCCGCGTAGCCATCGCCGTTGAAATCGCCAACCGTGAGCGTGCGGCCGAACTCGCCATTTTCCTGCTCGCCCGTGAGCACCCAGGCCGGGGTGGCGGAAACTCCCTTGGCGGAACCGCGGTAGACGTACACGGTGCCCTTGCTCTTGCCCGCGGGGACATCGCCGCGCGCTCCGACCACAAGGTCGGTGTAGCCGTCGCCGTCAATATCGCCGGATGCCACCGCGATGCCGAATGCATCGTTGGGTTTCATACCTTTCAGCAAGGTGTAGTTGGGATCGAAGACATCGCTGACAGGACGCGTGGCTGTCACCGGATTCACGCACGGCTCGTTCGAAAGCACAAGTGTTGGCAGCGCAGCTTTACCGGCCGCGGGCGCGCCTTCCTGCGCGTGACCTTCGAACCCGACAAACGCGAGAATGCCGATGGTGGCGGGAAGGATCAGGAGGAATGACTTTCGCCGTCGCGCGCGGGGCGAGGGAGAGTCGACGTTTCGTAGAAAAGGCATGTACGTTGTGCCTCCTTAGGGGGAATGGTTCGGCGCGGCGCACCGCAATACCGACCACGCCAGTCTATTGAGAAAATGTTAGGAATGCGTGTGGGCCTGCCGCTCAGCCCAGTTTGCCGACGTGTCCTTCGAGAAGCGACCAGGCGCGACTCCCGATCGATTCACGCCAGCGCGGGTAGAAGCTTCCCAGCTTTGCCCGGAACGACGCCGTTTCGGCATCGTTGAAGATCATGCCGCGCGCCATGAGGCGTCTGCGCAGTTCACCGTTGAACGAATCCGTATCGTGACGCTGCAGCCGGACGTATTTGACCGCGTTACGCTCGATCACCTTGCGGACATCGGCGGGGAGCGCGTCCCAGAGCTTGTTGCCAACCACGAGGTTGTAGCCGGACCAGGAGTGGTTGGTCATGCTCATGTACTTCTGGACTTCGTAAAGATGAAAGAGTTCCGCTACGTCGAGCGGATCTTCCTGCGCTTCCACCACGCCGGACTTCAGCGCATCGTGCATCTTATCGATCGTCATGCCGACCGGCAGCGCGCCGAGCGTCTTCCAGAATTCAAGGTAGATTGCAGTGCCGGGCACACGGATCTTCAGGCCTTCCAGATCCGCGGCCGTGCGGATGGGGCGAGTGGCGCAGGTGATCTGGTGCATGCCGTTCTCAAAGCCGCCGCCCGGGAACAGGTACAGACCTTTGGCTTTCAGTTCTTCGCGAAGGTATGCCCCGAGGTCGCCATCGATAGCCGAATAGACCTGCGACATTTTGCGGAAGGCGAACGGCGTGGCCTGCACGTTGGCGGCGGGCACGAGCGAGGCCAGTCCGTTGCCGGCCTGCGTGAGAAATTCCGGCTCGCCGTGGATCAGGCGGTCGAGCAGCGCCGGATCGCTGTTATTGGGAACAATCTGTGCCTCGATGCGGCCGCCCGTTTCCTGGCGGATGGCCTCCCACATCTGCGTGAGCCGCTTGTGCAGCGGGCTTTCGACGGGCTGATTGTGGTTCTGGCGGATGGTGAAGTCGGCTGCGGCGGCGCGGCGCGTGATGGCGAACAAGGCACCGGCTGCGGTTGCAGTGCGGGCAAATTGCCTGCGGGTGACGACGGGAGCGTTCATGAAAGGTTCTTCCGCGGCAAGCACATGGCCGGCTCCTGCAAAGTTACCACGGGCCGCGAGGGACTGGCGCGCGGGCGTTACATCCCGTCATCCGGATGTCCGCTCGCCGCAGAGCCGGGCTTCGCAAATCCCCGCCGCTTCACGCCGCAACAAAGTGCGTTCACCGGCCGCTGCTTTTCATTGCCGCACGACAACTCGCTACGGAATCGGCTTCGTCGCCGGCTTGTTCTCGGCGGTGGAGAGGTTCACGTCGATGTTGTCGCCAGGCAGTATGAGCGCGCCGGGAAGCGTCGCCGGTTCGCCCGGATACTGGGCAAACACGATGATCTCCGCATAGGGATTCGCCGGATCTACCGAGACCGATGCGGCCATGAAGCGCGGCAGCGCATTGGCGGCATCCTTACTCCAGGTGCCGAAGCCGGTGATGGCGATCTGATCGTAGCTGCCGGTGGGCGCAGTCGACACTTTCGAATTGGTGCAGCTCACCGAGGCGAGGTGCGTCAGCGTAAAGGTGCCGCCCGAGGGGCCCGGGTTGTTGTTGGTATAGACGAACGAATTCGACAGGCCGGCCGGGTTGCACGGCATTTTGAAGTTATACGAAAACGTATCGCCCACCGCGGAGGTGAAGGTTCGGTTGTCGCTCAGCACGGCGGTGCCAGGGCTGGCCGGATCCGGCAGATGAGCCGCCTGCAGTTTCCCGAAAATATTCAGATTGCCCGCGGGGCCGGAAACCCAGCAGAGGCCGGGCAGCAGACTGGGCTGCGGGAAACAATACGTGGCGAACGTGCGGTGGTGAAACAGATTCGCGCGAAACATCGTCTGGCCGTTCACCGGCTCTTTTTCGAAGAAGGCGTAGTTCGCATCGCCCGGATCCTGGCTCGCCGCATTCGCAATCAGGAAGAACGGATCGCTCGAAATCCGGCCGTTGTTATCGCCGAACAGCGCTTCGAGTATCGACTGATCGATGTACATCGGGTACTCGAACTGCCCGATAATCTGTCCGCTGGCAAGGTCAATCATGCCTTGCGAGACGTTGAAAGGTTCATCGACAAAGTACACCTTGTGCTGGTTGTATTTGACGAGCGGGAACGAGAGAGTTTGGTTGGCGCCCATCAGGAAGCCGCGGAATCCCGGGCCGAGCAGCGGACTGTTCGGCGGATCGGCGAACAGGCCTTCGGGCGGAAGGATCGAAATCTTAAAAGGCTGCGTTCCGCCGGCCGGCGTGCCGAACTGGATCTCGAAGCGGCCCTGCAGTTCCGCGCGTCCCGGCGCACTGCCGCCCTGCTGCGGGATGTCGAGATCGAAATCGTCGCCGAAGGCGGTGTAGCGGGAATTCACGGTGAACACTTCCGTCTTGTTGACCGGAAGATCGGGGCAGTTCGGCGCGCACGGCGCATAGCCCAGCGATTCGGCCGTATTCAGATAGAGGTGCGGATGGAAACTGGTGCCGCGCGCCGGCACACTGGCGCAGATCCAGTCGGCGCTGCAGTAAGGAAGCGGGAAGCGAACCGGCGCGCTGTCGGTGCCGCTGCCCAGCGGAAGAAAAGTGCTGCCGCGAAAATAGAGATCGAGAAGTCCGTCGGCGCGCTGCGTGAACATGGCCCAGGCGTGGCCACGCGCCCCGGGAAAACTGACCGGAGCAGCCGGCAGCGCCGGGTTCAGATTGCCGATCGCGAGGATCGCCGTGTTGAGAAAATACGCGCTCCACTGAATGTTGGTGGCGTATCCGGTGGTCAGATCGAGATCGCCCGACGACAAGACCAGCGCGTCGGAAATCTGATTATTCTTCACCGCCATGTTGTAGCCGAGGGGCGCGGAGAGGACGCTGTCGTCGCCGCGCAGCACGCCCTGTGTGACGACGAAGTGTGCGGTCGTCGGGCTGGTCGGATAGAACTGTATGGTGATGCTGCCCGACAAGTGGCTGTCGGCGAGGACCATTCCGCCGAAGAGCTGGTTTCCGCAGATGCCGTAAGTCGCCTCGTCGGCGATGGTGTCGCCGGGGAAGGCGGGCGGCACGTAGGGCGCGCAGTCCACCGCGCGAATGGCGTCGCCGAAAAAGCTGCCGGTGTGATTGAGGGCCAGCGTTTCGACGTTCCCCTTGGGAAGCACCAGCGGCTGCGGCAGCGCGTCGAAAAGCAGCAGCGGCACATCGGCGTGAAGCGGCGCGCCCGCAAAGCCCAGCAGGAATAATGCGGCTGCAAGACGGGTCATCAGGATGGAGGATTTCTCAGACATATTCACCTTCCGGAAAAAGCCGACAACGCGGACCCCGGCGATGCGGCGGTGTGGATTGCGCCTTGCGGCTTCTGGTAGACCACGACCGGATCTTTGGCGTAAACCGCCGGAATCGCCACCATCGGGAAGGACTGGTGATAGGTCGCATTCATGAACGTCAGAAAATCATTCGCGATCAGAGCGTTGCCCGTGGGGCCGGGATAAACGGCATCGAGCGAGTAAAAGCCGCCGAGGTAGTCGGCCGTGAGCGACCTGGCTCCGGCCGCCGCGCCGGCGATTTTGACCTTGTGCAAAAAGGCCGCGAGATCGTAAACCACCGCGCCGCTGGCCTTCGCGGCGGCGAGGATCTGCGTGTTGAGAGCGTTGACTCCCGCCGTCAGAGCGGCAGCCTGCGTGGCGGTGAGAATGGAGCCGGCAGGCAGCGGAGCGGTCGCGCCGCTGGTGAACTGATTCGCGATGGTCGTCAGCGCGTTTCGTGTCAGGTAGTCCTGCGAGCCGACGTTATAGCGGCCCGAAATGACGGACGGATCGGTCGCCGTGACGGACCCGGCAGCGGTGACGGAGCTGAAGTAGGCCGTGTCGAGCGGATTCGGGATCGTGGTGACGATCACCTGCGACTGCAGTCCGCGGAGTCCGGCGATGACGGTCGCGTAATTGGCGCCGAAACCGGCCGGATCGGGCAACTGCGCGGGATCCAGATTCACCGCGGCATTCATGGCTTCATAGAAGCCCAGTTCCACCAGCGTCACTGTCGGGAACATGGCTTTGGCGTATTCGAACTGGCTCCACAGCGGCACATTGAGGAACAGCTGCGGAAAGCCGAGAATCAGATTCACCACGGTCTGCTTCATGTTGCGCTGCGCAATCGGCAGCGCCGGCCGCAGCGAGATGCTGTCCGCCAGCGTCAGACCGGGCACCGACAGATTCTGAATAAAGATGGACGGCGATGCGATGGGCGAAGAAGCGCTCGTGAAGAACTGCCGCACCGCGCCCTGCGGGTAGGTCTGCAGACGGACTTCCTGACCCGGATAGCCGATGACGTCGCCGATGCCGGGCGGCTGAATCAGCGGCTGCGCCAGGGCCGTGTTCATCTGCGCCGCCGCCTGCGCGGGGAAGCTGTACTGCTGGTAGGCGCTGCTGAGCCCGAAGTTCGCCATGCCCGCGGTGAGGCCTTCCCCCATCACGATGAAGGTCGTCAGATCGAGCCCGGTTCTGGTCTGCGCCATCGCCGGCGCAACAGCGGCCAGGCTGAAGATCGCAATTGCTATTTGTGCAGGTCGAATCATGGAAGTTCTCTCAGTGCTTGATTCTGATGTTGTCGCCGGCATTCAGGCGCATCGAAAATCCGAACAGATGGGCAAAGTTGTGGTAGTTGCCGTTGGTGTAAAGGTTGGCGTTGGCGGCGACGTTCGTCACGCGGTTTTCGAACTTCATCGCCTCGTAGAACAGGCTGAATTCCTTGTTCTGCCGCTTGCGGCTGGCACCGAACGTAAAACTGTTGCGGTTGGCGTCGGGGAACAGCGGCCCCACGCTTTGGTCGGGCACGGGCGAGTAGTCGAAGATGTAGCCAATGCGCACGGTTGTATTGGCATTCAGCGCTCTTTCGGCGCCCAGCGCCACGTTCACGGAATTGTGGAAGTTGAAATAAAGGCGCTCTTCGGCCGGCAGCGCGATGCTGGCGCTTTGCCCGGAGTTGATCGGGAAATTGATCGGCACGCTGGAGAACCGGTGGTAGTCCTGAAAGCGGACATCCGCCGCAAACGTGGTGTGCAAAAACTTCGAATTCGCGATGCCGATCCCGTAAGTCGCCGGAGTGGTGAATGAACCTTTGATGTTTTGATTGGGGAACGCGTTCAGCAGGAAGTTCGCCGGCAGATACGCTTCGATCGGAGTCGGCGCATCGAAGGCGAAAGAGCCCTTGCCGGAGAGGTGGTTGGTGACCGCGCTGCGGAACGTGAGGCCGATATTGGTCTTCGAACCCGGATGCTTATAGAGCAAGCCGCCCGCAAATCCAAATTCGTTGGCCGTGCCCGCCACTCTCGTCCTGCCTTCCGGCAACAGACGTGCCAGGATAGCGGCGGCCTGACCCTGCGGCAGGCCGGGGAGAAACGTGCTGGCGGCCGAGTTGCCGAAAGTGAGCCCGTCACCGGTCGGATCCAGAATGCTTTGCTCAATCATGAGGTGCGTGTGGACGAAGGCGGGGCCGAAGCCGAATGCCAGATTGGGCGTTATCTTGTAGGCGATGGTCGGCTGAAACCAGAACTCCTGCAAGGCCGCGCGGGTGCCGGCGAAGCGTCCGGGAAACTTGGTCAGGTTCGGATCGGAGTCGTTAAAGTTGGTGAAATTCGCCGCCAGCCCGAACGGTGTGAAGATGCCGAATCCGAGAGTGATCTTATCCGAATACTGCTGCGTAAAATACATGGACGGAACCGGGATGAAATGCGGCTTGATCGAACCCGAATATCCATTCGGCGGCACCACCTGGCCGGCAGGCACCGAGGACGGAGTGAAGCGAAATAAGCCAACCACCACCAGCGCATCCATCTCCATCTTCCGGCCCGGCTGAAACGCAATGCCGGCCGGATTGTAGAAGAGAGCAGAGCCGTCATCCGCCGTGGCAATGAACGCAGTGCCCATCCCGGCCGCCTTCGCTCCCAGTTCCGCAATGGAGAACGCCGACCCGAAACCGGAGACCGCGGTGACGGCCAACAACGCGGTGAGAACAAGTGCGCGGCGCGGCGCAAAGGCGCGTTTTGCTGCGCGGATCGAATGATTGAATTCCTGAGTCATGGAGCGTCCCCATAGCGGGCGATAAGAAAGCAACTGCCCAACAGCCCTGGTCTTTTTGCGGGCACCGGATATAGCGGCTCCGTCCGGCGAAGTCCTGCCCGCGTCGGTATTTCCCGTCCGCAGTGAATGTTCACGAGGCCGGCCGTCGCGTCGGTACCGGGCACCGAGGCCCGGCGCAGGAAGCAGAGAGCATCGATGCCGCCGATGGTGCCCCGGCGCGAGCTTTCCATCCGCCTCGGCCCGGAAGGCTGGCTAAAATTCCGCGTCGCGGTTGCATTTCCGCTTACCCTCCTCTTCAGCTACAGGCTGATCCTTCCCGAACGACAATCGAGAGGCACGCAGGCTGCCATTCTCCGCCGAAGGCAACCGCAGCGATCGGAAGAGCAAGCTCCTGCTGACTTTGTGAGGCTGATTTCACCGCGTGACGACACGGCGGGGTGGCGCGGGCCGCAATCGTGGCGAACAGGCAATCAGAAGGGCATGCAATAAGAAGGGCATGGTGAACGCAGCAGCCAGTCGGCGAGGTCGCTCGGCGGCGCAGCAACCGCTGCGCAGGGCGCGCCGCTACGCGCAGCAACCGGCGGGCATGCGAGTGAGGTCGCGCAGGGGGCCGTTTCAGGCAATATCGAACGGATGCCCGGCAGAGCAGGAGAGACGGCCTGGAATGCGCTGCCGCCGGAGCGAAGCCGGCGGCAGCAGGAGAAGGCGGGAAACTAATTCGTCAGATGAGCGCGGTCGCGCTCGTTTTCGTTGCAGTAGCTTTCGAGGATGTCCGAATCCGGGATCAGCGCCTGCGCAAAATGAACGGGAATGGGCTTGGAATAAAACTTCGGATCCACGAACGTCATCTCCACATCCATGTGGCCGAAATCCCGGCGCGTAAAGCGCTCGGTGACGCGCAGCTCTTCGCTGTGCGAGTGGCCGGACATATCGAGCCAGGACTTATCGTTGAATCCGGCGGTTTCCACCACCAGCGTGTCGCCGTCCCAGTGCGCCGTCGAATAACCCATCCACGCCGGCGAAGGATCTTCCGGCAGTTTGCGGCCGTCCAGATAGATCTGGCGATAGGTGCCGTCCACTTCGTACATGATCATCAGGATGGTCGGCGACTGCACCATCTTGACCACCTCGGGGAACATGCTGTTCATGGGAATGCCCATGGGCAGGCAGAATACAGTGGGATCCATGCGCTTGTTGTCGGCCGTTCGCGCGATCCGCACCTTGGCGCCGGCGGGAAGTTCGGGATCTTCCTTCAGGTCGCGCAGAATGTTGTTTGCATAGGAGCCGTTGCCAACCCCCGTCGTGTTGCCGGCGGTCACTGGCGGCGACAAAGTCCTCGCGGCCGCCGCCGCACCCGCGTTGGCGCCCGCGTTGGCGCCCGCGTTGGCGTTAGCACCGGCGTTGGCGTTGGCATTGGCATTGGCAGTGGCGGCCCCGTACGCCGCACCGCCGCCACCGCGGTGCCAGGTGCCGGTGAGGTCGGGCTTGCCGTTCGGGCCGCGCGGCACAGGCGCCGTGAGGTTTACCGTACCATCCGCTTTCAGGGGAGTTCCCGGCGGAATATAGTTCAGCCATTGCGCATAGGCGGGAAGCGTGAGGCCCGCAAACAGGGCGCAAATCAGGACTTTTCGCATGAACCTATTCTACCCGCACGAGTCGATGACCCGCAGCCTCCGCGACTCCGCGTCGCGCGGCCCGGCGCTTGAATTGTCGCTGGATACGTTTGTAAACGGCCCTGCCGGAGAGTTGTAAATCATCGTAAGGCTCGCTCCGGCTCGTGAAAATCACAGGAAATTGAGCCGCCGCGGAGGCCTGGCCTGGCTCTCTCGCTAACATGACGTTGTGACAGACGAGGTTGCGACAAATGGCAGAGTGATCGAAGGCATCGCGGCGGCAACCGTTCATGGCCGCTATCTGGCGCTCCCGCCGGCGACGCCGGGTCCGGCACCCCTGCTGGTGGGCTTTCACGGATACGCAGAGGATGCCGAAGCGCAGCTCGAACGTCTCCAGTCGATTCCCGGCAGCGCGGACTGGCTGCTTGTCTCCATCCAGGGGCTTCACCGCTTCTACCAGCGGCGCATGGACCGCGTGGTGGCCAACTGGATGACGCGGCAGGATCGCGAGCGCGCGATCGCGGACAACATCGCCTTCGTCGCCACTTGTCTCGATGCCGTCGCGGCCGCCTGGCCGACCCTGCCGCACGCGGTGTTCGCCGGATTCTCGCAGGGAGTCGCGATGGCGTTTCGCGCGGCGGTCCATTCGACCCGCGGCTGCGCGGGCGTGATCGCGGCAGGAGGCGATGTGCCGCCCGAGATCACCGCGGAACAGCTGCGCCGGATTCCCACGGTGCTGCTGGCGCGCGGAACGGCGGACGGGCTGTATCCGAAAGAGCAGTTCGGGAAGGATTCACTTCGGCTGCGCGACTGCGCCGTGCCGCATCGGGCACTGGAGTTCGAAGGCGGCCACGAATGGTCCGGCGAGGTCAGCGCGGCGGCGGCAGAGCTGCTTCGCCGGTCGCGTGCCTGATCCCGCCGGACGCCGCGGCCATCCGTGAAGCTGGCCGTTCGCGGCAATCTTTTGGAAGGATTTGAGCTGCTGCCGCGCGGATGTCGGCTCGGTTCATCGGCAGCGTCGCACTTCGATCATTGGATCGAAACGGTCGCGGTGTTCGACGTACTGCCGCCCACCGTCAGCGAGACGGGAATGGTTCCCTGCCCCGCCAGCGAACGCGGCAGCAGGACGACGAATTCATCGAGGCCGGCAAGGCCGCCCTGCGGACCCACGTAGTAGAGGGGCGTCGTGATTCCGTTCAGATTGGCGGTGCCCGACGTGGCGCTGCCGATGTTGCTGCCCAGCAGAATCAGGTAGACCGAATCGGTGGCCGGCCCGAGACTGATGGGCAGCGCGGAAACCACTCCGCCGGAACTGGTCTGCGCGAACTGCTCCACCGACTGCTGGCCGCCGCTGCCGATGCGGATCACGTAGCCCATCGCCAGACCCGCCGCGTTGCTTGTGTAGAGATTGGGCGAGGGCAGCGTGGCGAGCTGCGCCTGATTGAAGACCGTCCTGATATTCAGATCGGGCGTAGTGTTCCACGCCTTGACGTAGCCCTTTGGCGCCTGGACCGTGGTCCGCATGATGACGGTGTTGTCGAGGTTGAGATCGCCCGACCAGATGAAACTGGCGCCGGTGAAGGCCGAGGCGTTGTAGAAGCCGTCCGGCTTCACCTGATCGCTGGTGTAGACGGTCGCGTGGTCCCACGAGCTGTCGTCGAACTCCGGCGCATACCAGTTGGCGGGGATCGGCGTGTACTGCACGGTGGGGTTGGCGATATTCGAGTTCAGCGGCCCCTTGAAGAACACCTTCGTCTTCCACGTGCCGTTGGAAACGGTGCCGTCGCCCATCCGGAGAATGAAGCCCGCATCGCCGATTTGTGTACCGTATTCGAGGCCGTTGTTCGGGTTCGCGTTGTCCATAGCGAGCACGGCAATCGTCATCGGGTATTCGGGCAGAACGTTGACGGTGACCTGCGCGTGGGGGAGGAAGTCGATCGGACTGACAGCGACCAGCTTGCCGTTGATGAAGATCATCGACCAGTTGTCGTTATAGAAGGTAAGTGAGATGGTGTCGGCGGGAGTTGGCTTGAGGAGCGCGGGGCCCTGCGCGAAGAGCGTCGCGGCAGCGAGGAGGGTGAGAGCGATGGTTCTCATACCCATTGAGACTATCGCTTTTGCGTGTTGGTTGCGTGAATTGGTTGCGTGAATTGGTTGCGTGAATTGGTTGCGTGTGGGGCTTCGTTCGCACACGCCGCCGGCGGTCTGGCCGAATTGCGGACCGGGATACCGGCAGAATTACCGGGCCGAAGAAGCCCGGTTCAGGGCGAGCGGCTCAGTCGCGGCGGGCGGCATAACCTGCGTTGAATCGGGGCGCGGGTCGGTGATGCCGTGTTCGAGCGACGGGTGCAGATAGCCGATGCCGCGGCCGGCGCAGATCACGCCGAACCAAAGCAGAAGCGACAGCCCGCCCGCCAGTTTGGCCCGCCCGGGGATTTGCGGAGCGCTGTCGAGCGCCGCTGCGTTGGAGTAAACCGAACCGCGGAACACCCAGTGATGGATGACGAGCAGCACAAAGAAGACGAGCTTCAGACGGAACCACGGATTGAATCCGTATTCATCGGCCTTGCAGCCGAACAACAGAACACCGCAGGTGGTGACGAAGACGAAGCCGACGCGCTTGAGATTGCGGAGGCCATCGATGACATCGGAGATCGAGTACGTCCGCGCGCCCACGCCGAGCAGCCGCAGGTCGGTTACCAGAATCAGACCGCCGAAGACGGACATCGCCACCATGTGCAGCGACAGGATGACCGGGTAGGAGTAGAGCCAGTCGCGGAGTGTGGAGAAGAAATCCGTCCACTGCAGCCATCGGAGGAATGTAACGATCATCGGCGACGCTCCTTAAACTCAGGCTTCCGGGGCATAGGATTGCACGAAGGCGATGAAGATCCCGCCAAACAGGACCAGCACCCAGAGGAGCAGCGAAATCCAGGCCACCAGCCTGCTCGCTCCGGTCTGCACTGCTTTCGCGACCGCTTTGCGCACGGCCGTGTAGTAGAACACAATCGCCGCGATCATCACGGCAATCTTCAGATCGAAAGCGGGGTTCAGGTAATACATGTCGGGATCGGAGGAGAACAGGCTGAGTCCCGAAAAGACGACCAGCGTGAGGCCGACGATCGTCCACAACAAAGTGGCGCGCCAGATTTCCGCCGGACTCCGGCGCGGCAGGATGAAGCCCAGCAGGCGGAAGTCCACCAGCGCAGCCGAGCCGACGGCGGAGATGAAGCCGACAATGTGGACGACTTCGAGGATCGGAAACGCGAGCGGCGATGAATTCAGCGGGTTGGCGATCACCACGGACCTCCGGAGCTAGAACGCGTCGCCAAGATAGGGCAGCATGCGGCCCATATACATGACGGCGAACCAGAACAGCAGCCCCATGGTAGCAATGATTTTCGCCCCCAGCGGCGCATCGTCGCCCGGCCCGAGCGCATCCACCCTGCGGAACATGCCCGTGGCGTAGAAGGTCAGAACGTTCAGACCAGCCAGCGCCACGAAGGCCATCTTCCACTGGAAGGCGGGGTTGTGAAGATATTGCAGCGGATCGCCGGCATAGAAGACGACGCCGGTGACGATGTTCAGGACGAAGCCGGCAATGCCGAACCTGACGAACTTATTGAGCGGACGCGCGGAGAGACCCTTGGCGACGCCGAGCATGCGGAGATCGAGAATGCCGACCATGCCGACCAGCATGACGAGGCCGACGAAGTGGAGGATCTGGCAGGTGGGCCAGACCCACTCGTAGTGTTTGGCGAAGTAGCCGATGGGGGAGGCGCCCAGCCAGGTCGAGATCTGCTCGAGAAATTGCATCATCTAGGCGCGCGTTCCTTTGCCGTAGTAGGCCAGCAGACGTCCGGTAACGATGGCGCCGAACCAGCAGATGAGCGAGAGCACCGCCAGCCAGCGCGGGGCGGGGCCGGCCTGCGCGCCGAACAGTTGCTTCTTCTCGCGGGTCATGAGCCACACCGCCCCCGCG
>Ga0214192_1000419_pt1 | contig 26796 bp, 27 predicted proteins | sample TroBogEpilimnion_44_FD_153030 | JGI IMG/M metagenome (GOLD analysis project Ga0214192, IMG submission 153030) | Freshwater microbial communities from Trout Bog Lake, WI - 29JUL2008 epilimnion | ecosystem: Environmental > Aquatic > Freshwater > Lake > Epilimnion/Euphotic zone | place: Trout Bog... | reverse complement strand
GTATTCTTTAGCAGCTGCTTTGGCAAGTTTAGCGAATCCACCGTGACCAATTTTTTTACCTTTATGAGCTTTCTTTTCAATAGAGCTCTTTTGTTTCTTAGTCAATCCTTTAGAAGGTTTAACTTTAGCTTTTATGTCTTCCATCAAATTAGATAGATTCATAGCATCATCGTGTTCAGGTTCTTCTTCTGTAGTATACGCGACGTCTTGTTCTTCTTCGTCTTCAAAATAGAATCCATCGTTTGCTTGTTCTATATAAGTTTCTGCCTTAGTAATATGATCAGCTATCCAAGCCGGGACTTCTCTTTCTTCGTCACCTAACTTATGTAGTAACTCTGTCGCTGATTTGATTATAGTCTCAAGATTTTTTTGAGCCATAAATACTTCATGCTTTTCCTCTTCTAAATGATGTCCTTCTTCCATATGACCACATTCCATACATTCGCCTTCGTACATAGCAGGAACTCCGCACTCTTGACACATTCCATACTCTTGTTCTTCACGATGAGGACGATGTGTTTCGTTTCCAAATGTAACATCGTTTTCACCTTCTTCATCAAAATCTTTCTCTATAGGTCCTTTAAGATGACCGAATTCTTGTAGAAGAGCCAATTTTAGTTTAGTGCTAGTTTTCATATTATTTGTATTGATATAAATATTATTAAAAATTGATTATAGATATATATCGCCTTTTACTCTAGGCACCATTTGTTTTATTTCTTCTTTTGTATATTTTTTAGAGATTGGAGTATTTGCTAAATCAAGATTACCTCTAACAGTTAAGTTGTCAGGTAAAGCTGTAATTTTAGTATTTTCTAAATCAAGATAACCTCCGACGGTTAAGTTGTCAGGTAACGATGTAATTTTAGTATTTGATAAATAAAGACCACCATCAACGGTTAAGTTGTCAGGTAAAGCTGTAATTGGAGTATTTCTTAAATTAAGATTACCTCTAACAGTTAAGTTGTCAGGTAACGATGTAATTTTAGTATTTTCTAAATCAAGATAACCTCCGACGGTTAAGTTGTTAGGTAAAGCTGTAATTTTAGTATTTTCTAAATCAAGATAACCTCCGACGGTTAAGTTGTCAGGTAAAGCTGTAATTGGAGTATTTCTTAAATTAAGATTTCCTTTACTTCCATCTTTTATATACTGTTGTATTTTTTTTTGAACAACAATAGAGTAATTCTTCTGCCTCTCTTCAGGAGAACGCTTTGTAATAAGATCAAACTTATTGGATTGATCTTCTTCAAGAAGTAATCTTATTAATTTTATTGTAGTCATGGTTATTTAATATTAATTGTTTTAAGAAATTTATTTATGTCGCTGCTCGTTAATTGTTTATCTAATCCATCGTACGCGTCTATATTCTCGTCTGGAAGTATGGCTAAAGCTACTACTTCTAATTTTTTGTATCTATTAGGAAACTGATCCTTTAATTTTTCAATTAATCTATTAGATTTTACTCTAATATAGTAAAATGTTACGTTACGATTGTAATAATAATCATTAAAATGATCTGGTGCTTTATAGGTAGTACACCACGCAGAATCTTTACCTCCTCCTTCGCAGTCTCTAAATGCAAATTTTGATAGGCCTAATTTACGAGATGCTTCGTGAGTATGAGGACACATGACCAAAAGATCAGAATTATCTAAAATTGTTTCGTAGTCATTTTCCAAATCTCTGTCCGTTATTCCAGCACCTGAATTATTTATATCATCTACCTCTTTTTTTAAATCATTGAAGGATTTAAATTGATTAATATCTTTTGTATTAATCCTTCCTTTATTTAGAAGAGTATCAAACTCTTCTATTTTATTTCTCAAATCATCTATATCAGGCCTATCCTTTAGAAAAATTTTTGTCATCCAGCCTACGTATTTTTTTTGTTTGGTAGGATCTGCATTCATTAATGCATCTAAATCTTCTTTGGATATTTTACCTTGTTCAAAATAGCCTTTTGCCTGTTTAGCGTTTTCTCTTATCAGAGTAAGGTGCTTCCTTAATGGTTTATGGTTCTTGATATTCACACTATAAGTTATTTATTTTTTATGTTTTGATTTATTAGACGCTCTCTTCCAAAGATCTTTATCTGCTTTTCTGGATCCACCCTTTCCAGTGACAAAAGAGTTAACTCTAGCCATTGCCCACTGATGCTGGCTGACTCCAGGTCTATGACCAGTTTTCCAGGCAGCAAGGCCTTTATCGTACACTGCTTTTAGTACAGATTTCGATATACCAGTAGCTTTAGCTTTATGGTCCAAGGCAACGTCTTCGTTACCTTCATTTATGCCTTCTCCAAACTTCTCTTTATAAGCTTTTGTAGCAGAAGATTCTTTTGTCTTATAAGGTTTAGTTTTTGATTTATCAGAGTAGTCAGCATCCCACTTTCTATAAGCAGAAGGATCATCATTTTTTAGTTTTGCAACTCTATCGATCTCCCTCTTCATAGCAGCCTTATTTTTAGTCAAATATGCTTTATTGACTTTCTTTCCTGCTTTAGTTCTTTGAGCGTCTTTCACCTCTTTTAAGATGCTGAGTAACTTTATCATCTATTTACTTTTTAATTAGAGCGTATAATTCGTCTACCAAAATCGACATGACCAATAATTAGCACGATCTCTAGGCCCTGGATTTTCACAGTGATGTCTCGCTCTATAAGATTTTCTGTGTTTGGGTAAATACTTTTTAATCGCTACTCCTTTTTGGCCAAAATTAACTTTTACTACTTTACCTTTATCGTTTTTAACGTACACTGATCTCTTTTTAGGACCATCCGGTGTTAAGAATGGTTTTCCTAGAGTGACTTTTTTACCGTGATATTCTGCCTCTTGTAGAGAGTTAGCATGCTTTTTTATGTACTCTGCCAAACATTGAGGACAAAAGTCTTCTACCTCTTCTATCTCGTCTTCTTCATATATCTTTCTACAATCATGAACTTGTTTTCCATTTTTGTTCTTTGTTCCGAAATGACGATAACTTCTCCAGCAAGGATTTTTTCTCTCTTGATTTAATTCTTCGTTAAGAAGAGTTGAAAGCTTTATCATTATTTCTTTTTTTCTTCTTTGTCGTGTTTCTTAGATCTTTCTACTTTTTGCAGTTTAGTCATTAAATCGTCTATTTGATGAGCTAGATGTGCAATGTGCTCTTTGTGAACTCCAGCATTTTTTGGATCTTTTTTAGCCAAATCAATATGGCCTTTTCTCTTCTTTTCTAACTTGTCTATTGCTGTGGTAATCTTTTTAGCCACGTGATCTTTCTTTTGCTCAATCTCTTCAAGCTTATCTAAATGTTCTGCGTGTAATCTTTTCGCAGTTCCTATAGCGTCTTTTCTATTATTGTGTATACTATGTACGTCTTCGGCTACTATAGAGTGAGGAGCTAATCCTTTCAATGGATCGATTTCTTTAATCATACCAGCTACAGTAGAACCTTCGTGTGGATGCAAGACAGCATGGATCTCTCCTACGTGATTTTCGTACTTGGGTTTTTTCTTAAGTCCACTAGGATTTTTTGCGTGTAATGCAGCTGCTACTCCCATTTGCGCACGTTTCTCTTTACTCTTTCCTTTGAATTGAGGAGCTTTTGATTTTTCAAAATCTTTTACAGCTTTTCCAATCGGAGTCTTCTTTGTAATTGGCATCTCTTATAAATTTTACTTATAAATATGTTATAGTTTAACATCCTTTTGCTGAGATATCCACTGCTTTATCTCTTCGTACATCCTTGATTTGTCGCCCTCTGTCCAACTTTCAACTTCTCCGGCCTCTGATACAAAAGAATCTCTCTGATTTAACCACGATTCTATCTGTTTTTCTAGATCGTCTAACTTAGCGTTCTTATTTGCGTTTTGTTGTTGACTTACGTACTCTTCCCATTTGCCTTGTCTCTTAATTTCGGCTTCCATATCTATTACGCAATCAAAACATATCTTGTGGATACCATACATTTTTTTATTTAGGTTATCCAATCTCATTGGCTTATTGCATTTTGGGCAACACAGTGGCATCACTACCAGTCTCTTTAAATCGTCTAGCTTAGTTACAGTTTGCTTTATACCGTTTGATATGGTCCATTTGCGCCCATGCTCTTCCCATATGTCTCCTTCTATGTGATCTTGACTTTTCTTTTCCCAACCCGCTAGTACTTGAGTCCTATCACCTGTCCTTTTGGTAATGATATTTCTCATTCTTTGGACATCTTTCTTAGAGAATTCTCTCTTCAAAACTGTTTCTTTCATGTTTATTATTTTATAAGTTGTTTCAATACGTTTGTTTTGATACCTTCGTATATTAATTCATGCTTCTTACCGAATTCTCTCATTAATATTCCGGCAACTATGTTTGCTTCATCTTCTACTGGAGATCCAGTTTCTCCTGATTTTGCGTACAATAATCCGAGTTCATTTTGTCTATGATGCGTTAATTCGTGACCAAGGGTTCTAAGCACATCTGCTAAATTTCTATTGGCTATATACATCACTATAGAATTAGTTTGATTCGCGTATTCACCGAAACTATGTCTAGCTAATACCCAGCTTTTGTCTCCGATAAAAGTCATCTTTGGAAGCTTCTCTATTTTTAGATGATAGCTAGCAAAGTCTATAAAGTCTTCAATCAAGCTTATGCGCTCTTGTGTAGTCATTATTTTGTAAATGTTGTTTGTAAACCTCTAATAATAAATGAGCCAGTGATCTTAAATGGTTCTTTTGCTATCGCTGGATCTCTCACAACTATGCCTTCTTGCTGATCCACAGGTCCTAGTGGACTAGTCATAGACTTTAGTATTGCGTCTCCCAATTCCATTGTAGCTTCGTATATCGCAAAGGAATCTATAGCTATTTTAGCGTCCTTAGGATCTGCTACCAATTCTGTGACTGGGGTTCCTTTTTTAACCTCTAAGAAGACAAATTTACTTAAAGCATCAACGACTTTGCCGTCCTTTAATTTAAGTTTTATACCTTTTGTGTTTTTAGCATCATTTATCCAATCACCTAAACTTTTAGTTTGTTTTTTGCCTTTTGTCAACACGATTGGATAACTTTTTGATAAAACAGATCCTAGATTAGGGGTTTTTTTAATTTTAGCAGGTATAGAAGATAAGACTTCAAATCCTTGCTTCTTAGCAAAGGGTTGTAATTTTTCTATAAGAGATTTAAGTACTTCTTTAGAGTATGGAATTTCATGGGTAGATCTTGATTTTTTACCTGGATTTGGGGATATCTCAAGCAAATTATGTATGGCTAAGAAATTTTTACCGTAATCTTGTACGTTTGTTTTACCTTCTACATATTCTATATTAAACAGTATATTAGGATTCTTGATCATTCCCAATTGGCTCAATTCTGATTTAATAGCAGGTAACGCAGAGTTAAATATATCTAATACTTTACCACCAACTTTAATCATACCGTGTCCCGGTGTATCGAATCTAGCCGGTAGATCTGCTTTAGTCACACCTTTAACATCTAACTCTTTGGCCGAACCTCTATCTATTACAAACTCTCTTTTACCGTTTATATCTCCCAATCTTATAGATGAGTTAACGCCATCTATTTTTACTGGTGCTGGATTATTTTGTAAGAATTTTATGGTTTGTTCAAATACTGCTATTAGATCTTTACCGGTTTTTACTCTATCTAAATCAAATGGATGGGCCATATGGCCACCAGCCCCGCCCTCTGTTAACAAAGATTTAAAAAGAAAACTTAATAGCTTAGTCTCTTTTAATGGTTGAGAAGAAAATTTTTGTTTCATTAGTTTTGCCAATCTTTCATCCCACCAACCAAATACGCCTTCAAAATTTTTCTTATATTGAGTTACAGTAGTTGGCATAGATAGCGCTCGTCTAATGTTTGTGCCACTCATTTCTCCTATACCAGGAATTTGGTGAGATGCATGTGGAGCTACTATTAGATATCCATGAGATGTGTATGATTTTAACGCTTGATCTGAATCGTATGCTCTAAAATAAGAGTCTGTGCCGTCTTTCTTTTTTCCAATTTTAAATCTTGGATCTTCTTGCATGTCTTTTTGGCCTACCATGAATACAACAGCAGTAGTATTTGGATCGTATTTAGAAGTAATTTCTTCTGCTTTATACGGATTTTTAACTAATACTACCCTATCTCCAAATCCATACTTTGATATGATTTCTTTCTTCTCTTTAAAATTTAATGGGCTCCTTGGAGGATCTACTTTGTCTGTAGTAGCTATGAACGTATCTGCAACACCAAACTTTGATTGCAGCCACCTAAACGAATCAGCATGATGCTTTCCAAACGGTTGGAAACGTCCAGGAAACACGGCAATAACTGTTTTTATTACATTAAATTCCATTTAACTTTCTTAATAAATATAGCTACACGTGTTCTATTTTAGATTTACCGTTTGTCTTACTAATTTCTATATGAGAATCCACTATATCTCTCATAGAATCTATGTGAGAGATAATTACAATAAATTTAAATTGAGTCTTCAAGTAATCAAATAGCATCACCATGGAGTTTAAATTAGTAGAATCTAAAGCGCCAAAACCTTCGTCTATAGCTAAAAAGTTAGGCTTTGGTAGAGAAGATACATTAATTAAAGACGTTCTAATGGCTAGACTCGCTATAAATTTTTCCATACCTGAAGTTAGTTCCAAAGGCCAGTAATCTTGATCTGAATAGGCTATGTAAGCGTTTATAGATTTATCTTCCGCTTGTAATACAATAGAAAAATCAACTATCTGCGCTAAAATGTTATTAATCTCTTCTTCAACTGACGGTATAATACTTACGATTAAAGTGTGTGGTATACCATCTCTGTGTGTAGCTGTCAAATAATATTGATAGTCTTTTGACTTTAATTCTAAATCTTTTAATTTTTGTATTGCAGCTCTATACTTAACTCTATTACCCTCTTCTAACTTTTTATTCGAAGAAATGTCTACGATCTTTTCGTTTTCTTTATTTAGATCTCTCTCAATTTCTTTTAGACTTTTATTTAATTCTTCTATTTCTGTATTTAATATTTTATTAGTTTCTATAGCCTTTTGTTGATAGTTATGAGCTTCTATTTTTAATTCTATAGAAGTTAACAACATTCGAGCGTCATTTAATTTTTTATTTAATTTATTATCTTCAGAATTTAATCTATTTTTTTGTGATTCTAAATTTTGTAGATCTTTATTGTATTGATCTTTCGCTTCTTTTATTTGCAGTACTATAGAATTATTTTTTATAGTCTCTTGTAAAAATTTTACTTCGTCTTCTATGTCTGTTACTGCTTGCTCTTCTGATGCTATGGTATTTTTAGTTTCTATTGCGTCCTTAACAAATACATTGTCCATGCAGAATTTACACATAGGATCGTATTTTAATTCTGCCAATTTCTCCATCTTCTTTTTACTATTCTTCAAATTATTTTTGGCATTATTTAGCTCTATTTGCTTTTGCTGTAAAGTTTCTGTATCTAATTTATAAGATTTTAATTTATGACTATAATCTTCTAGATTAACGTCTTTAATCAAATTATTATCTACTGTCTTTTTGTTTAATTCTAATATTTTAGTCTCAATATTATTTAGTTCTAATAAATTACTGTCTATTAAAGAAATTACTTTTTGTATACCTGACTCTATTGTAGATTTTTGATCCTCTAGACCATCTATATCCACTATGTCTTTATCAACTGGAATTAGTTTAGCAGCTTTATCTAAGATCTTTGTGTTAACATCGCTTCTTTTTAATTCTACAGCTAATTTCCTATTTTTTGCATCTTCTAGAGCGATATCGTAAGTTTCTATATTGAATTCAGATTTTCTTAACAAGTGTTGGTAGTCTTCTTTATTGTACTCTTTCAATAGTACTAAAACCTCTTTCATTTCATTGTTAGCCAATTGATACAATTCTTCGTAAATATTTACGTCCAAAAATTGGGATAGTAAGTCCTTTCTATCGCTTTGGGACATATCAATAAAGCCAGTATTATTGTTTTGCACAGATAAAGCAGTTAATACAAAATCTTCGTAATTACCCATCAAAGCTCTAATATTAGAGTTAGTATCGCTGCGATCTTTGCCGTTTAACGATATACTATCATCTCCTTCTTTATAAGAGAAATTTACATTAACTTTAACGTTGCCTTGTTTTTGTTTTACCCCATTTCTTTCTATGCAATACTCTTTTCCATGCAATTCGAACGTTAATTTACAGCGAAAATTAGTGGATTGATTGTTCATCACCTGATTCGCCTTTGTTGTCTTTGAGCACTTATCAAAGATGCAATAAGTAATAGAATCCAATAAAGTAGATTTACCGCTAGCGTTTGGAGCAAATATTCCGTAAGTTCCTTGCATGCTTGAAAAATCTATTACGTTTCCTTTACCGTAAGAGAACATGTTATCTAACTCAAATACTTTAGGTATCCACATAGAATTTCTTGGAACTTCAGACTTAGACAAGAGCTTATTTAAATTGGTATTTATCTCCAAAATCCTCTTTACAGTTTCTATGTCATCGTCTTCTGCGAAAGTATCTTCTAAAAAATCTGCCAATATTGTATTTTGATACTTGATATCTCTAATGTCTATATTGTGAAGTCTTTTCTCTGCTCCTTCTGTAGTAGAAAAATCATTTATCTTTTGTATAGATGCTTCTATGACATTTCTTTTCTGTTTTATATCCTCTATTATGTCTTTAATAACAGATTGAGTTGTGTGATTGTATCTAATCCGTAGATATAAATTATTAGGTAAATAAGATGGTAATGGATCGTACACTCCAAAGTTAACTTCGATAGTATAAAATGCAGTATCGTTGTATATTTCTACATACTCAGCTTTTTTATTTTCTAAGTCCCAAACATATATACCTTTACCTATAGTCTCTCCATGATTTTGCTGTATTAGTGATCCTGGGTAACCAATAGTTTGTTCTGGATTTAAGAATTGTCTTGTGTGAATGTCTCCTAAGAGGACTATATCAAAGCCTTCAAAGTCAGATATATTAAGATTTTGATTTAGTAATTGTGCGTTCTCTTTTATTTGAACTCCAGTTACGGGAGCATGATATAAAGCTATCTTATAATCTCCTTCTATATCAATAGCTTTTGTGTATTTATCTTCTTTGTCAAAGACAGACCAATGCACAAATGTCTTATCTGCTATTTTAAAATGGCACGTATCTTTTACGTACATTAAATTTGGCTCATTTAACGCATTAACTATAGGAGTCAAAGCGTCCATCCTATAAGCATTATTTAAATTAGCGTCGTGATTACCAGGAATCATTAAGACTTTGTGTATAGCACACAGATTTCTTAAAAACTTATGCACCATTTCAACCAATTCCGGTGTTACATCCGTTTTAGAGTGCACTATGTCACCGGTTATTACAATCAAACTATTTTCTGTGTAAGTATCTCTTATGTGTTTATATAATCTTTCAAAGACTCTATTATACTCTTCGTGTCTTTTAAAATTTCTAATGTGAATATCACTTATATGATATATCTTATCAAGCTTTGACAATTCAATAGTACTGTGTATCTTTCGCATATTTTATTTTCCAATTTCTAATCTTCTTAATAAAAGATCACCGAATGTTAATGGTTTAGCTTTTTGTAATAACTGCGTCATTTTTTCGAACCCCAGATCGCTTGGGTCTTTGCCGTCTAATTCTATTAAGTATACTTCTTTACCGTAATCAAGCAGTGTCTGTGAGCACGCCAGAGCTTCCTTGAGCGCATCGTTATCTAACGCTAAGTAAACTGTTTTGACTTTAGATTCTACCAATTTTAGCATCAACGCTTCAGGAATATATTTTCCAAATAGCGGTATTGCATTACGTTTTATGGCTATGGCGTCAAATGCGCCTTCGCATAAAATCACTGGGATATTCCAATTGATAAAGTATTCCATGCCGATTATTTCTGTCTTATTTACAGATGGAGCATCGTACTTTAATACGGGATTTTTTTCGTAAGATCTTGCTACAAAATAATTTAATTTTCCGTTTTTATCGTAAGATGGAACGATAATTTTATTTCTATATCGGCCAGTTTTACAATATCCGAGATTGTATTTTAGCACGTCTTGGGCTTCAATGCCTCTATTTTTTAAATAAGAAGCTGCTCTACGATACTCCAAAGATCCATCTTTGTTAGTAAAAGATTCAAATTCTTCTGGTAAAAAAACACTCTTATCTCTATCCTTTTCTATCTTAGTTCTATCTTCTTTAAAATAGCTCTTCATCTCCAAAACTCTATCGTTGTCAGCTCCAAGCTTTACAAGCAATGATACTGGAGTTTTACCTTTCGTTGGAGGATAACATGTCCAGCAATTGTATTGACCGGTTTTTACGTTAACGATTAGCTTTGGCTTTTTGTGATTACAGAAAGGACACTGAAACGCATAATCGAAAGAGTGACGATCTTTCTTGCCTTTACCTAGCAAAGATTCCAATAAACCTAATACGTAGTCATGTAGTTCCATATTACGTTAATGTACTAAATAAAATTTAATTAAAAAATAAATAATTTAAGTGTAAAAAATAAATTAATACACTAGAAAAATATTCTTCTTTTGTATATCACACCTAATTATATTTAATCTGTCCTTAGATAATAACCAAGGGGAGAAACAACTAGAGAGAGAATGAATATAGAAGATATAAAGATAGATAATATAAAAGAAGAAGATCTAGATATTATATATATCTACCTAGATGCACAATTTAAATTTATGTCTAATGAAGAAAAAATTATGTGGATAGGCATCTTAAAATTAATAGATAAAGAGTTTGATCATGTTGAAAGTAATAACGCTTAAAGGTTGTAGCCAATGTGCTAAGTTAAAGTCTAAACTGGGGAAATTTATAGAGTTTGAATGTGATAGTCACGACGACTTGTGTGATTTACTTGAGCTTATCTCAAATTCTTGTACTTATCCAATGGCTATAGTAAACAATTCAGAACTTTACTATATTGCAGAGTCATACGAGGATCTTAAATTAATTAATACAAAAAAAGATGGGTATATTCTAAAACCACAAGCTTCTCTTGAACAAATGATAGAGAAATTAAAAAAATAAAATATGAAACACAAAGATTTAATTATCAGAAAATTTACAGAGTTAACTAACCTAATCGCTGGCCAGGCATCATCAATCTCAAGACTAGAGCATCCAGATGTATTGAAGCACCAACTAGAGAGAATGAGAATGAAACTTACAGAAATTGAGATCTTAATTAATAACGAAGATCAACAACAATTTAACTAAACTAAATAAAAGTTATGAAGAAATTAACAGATCAGCAGATTTTAGATAATCTAAATAAGTTCTACCAGTATATAGAAAAATATATCACTTCAGATAGAAAAACTACTTTATTAAATTTTTACAAAGATAGAGAAGTAACTTTAGCAACTAGTCCAGCATCTACTAGATTAAGTAATCATAATTGCTTCGCTGGTGGATACGTTGAACATGTTAACAGAGTTGTAGAAGCTTCTTTAGTTATGGATAAAGTATGGGAGCGCTTTGGTCAGAAGAAAGACTATACTATTGAGGAATTAGTATTCTCAGCAATTAATCATGACCTAGGTAAATTGGGCACTAATGAGGAGCCTTTTTATATTCCTAATACTTCTCAATGGCATATGGAAAATCAAGGTGTATATTTTAAATATAATCCAAATATTGTACACATGAGAATAGCTGATAGAAGTCTGTTCTACTTGCAACAAGCAAATATTAAGATTAGTGAAAACGAATTTTTAGCCATAAAATTACATGATGGATTATACGAAGAATCGAATAAATCATACTATATAACATACAGTCCTGAAGCTGAAATAAAAAGCAATCTTCCTTATGTATTACATCAAGCAGATCTAATGGCTTCAAGGGTTGAAAATCAAATAAATAAATAAAATGATACTAGGAACTATCTCAATTATTTTATGGGTTGGAGCATTGATTGGTTATGTGATCTGGAATCTTCTACAAAAAAATAGAAAATTAGAAGATATAGTCATTAATCAATCAACATTTGTCAACGAAACAGTTGTAATGTTAGACGAATTCAATGCTTTAGTCAATAAAATCGATATGACAATGTGGGTACAATCCGATCCAGAATTGTTACAACTTTTCGAAACGATAAAGCAAGTTCAAAAAAGAGTTCAAGAATTCACCGGAAGAAAATAAATTATGGCAGAAGAAAAAGAATCTGAGTTCTTGGGATTAACTAAGAAAGGATCACCAAGGAAAAGAAAACCAAAGACTAAGAACAACTACTTCACGTCTGAAACTGAAGAGGCTATACTGCAATATAGATTGTTAGAGAATCAAGAAGACAAAAATAAGTTATACAATAAAAAGATTCATTATGCTTTTTACAAGTTAACTGAAAATATCATTCACACTTTTAAATTCTATCACACAGAAGTAGATGATATAGAAGATTTAAAGTACGAAGTTATCTCTTTCTTATTGCAAAAATTACATCTTTACGACCAATCAAAAGGTAAAGCTTATTCTTACTTTGGCACAATAGCAAAAAGATATTTGATCATTTACAATGTCAAAAATTATAAAAGGTTAGTATCAAAAATAGAAGTCTCTGAGATTGATAATCAAGATGGAACTCATGAAAGTTTAGTCCTAGACCCAGAAATGGAGACTATAGATAGATTGGATATAATTGAAAGATTTATTAAAACAGTAGACGATAATCTAATGGATCTGTTTGAAAGAGAAGACGAGATTAAAACTGCTGACGCTATTTTAGAAATCTTTAAGAAGAGAGAAAGAATAGATATTTTTAATAAAAAAGCTTTGTTTATCTACGTAAAAGAAATAGTAGACGTACAATCTAACACAATAACAAAGGTAATAAAAAAGCTAAAAACTATTTATACGCAAATATTGCAAGATCATATAGAAAATCACGATCAAGATATTTATATTTAAACTAAATTATGGAATTAGAAAAGGAAGTCTTTCAAGGTAAAAAAATATCTGATCTAGTACAAGAGGTTTATAATAGACAGAGCAATCAAAATACTGCGATAAAAAGCAAGATAGACGAATTATCAGACATGATAGAAGGTCCTGGTGATGCTATAGTTATAATGCCGCAAATTAAGGGTCTCATAGACTCTAGTTTAAAGAACGACGAAGTATTAGTTAAATTGTTGAGTCTATTTCAAAAAGCAGCTCAATCTAATGCTAAAGAAAACGAAATCTCAGACGGAGGCCTTTCTGAAAAGGATATCGAGCAATTAATGAGAGAAGTTACAACCATAGGTACAGGCGCAAAACAAATAACAGATAAGTAATGGCGTTTAGCAATCCAAGTATATCAAAAGTAGAAGACATAGGGTCAGAGATAATAATTGGACGCGTAAAGGATATAGTGTTAGGCCCGTTTAAAAGCGGTGATCCAAATATAAAAGACGACAACTTTAATACTTACGATGACATAGGAAAGATATCCTTTGAATTTTTATATAGTCCAAATAGCATTTCTTTGGGAGCTACTTCTAAGAATGCTTATCCTATATTTAGCGTTATTAAGCAACTTCCAATTATAGGAGAAATAGTCTTCATAACCAGAGGACCTTACCATGGACTCAACGATAATTTTAACAGTCAAAGATTATTTTATTTTCCTCCATTCCAAGTTTGGAATTCTGTTAACCACAATGCGTTTCCAAATATGGAAGAGTGGGCAAATTTTACTGCTCAATACAAAAAGAAAGCTTCTTACCCAGGTAAAACTAATACAGATAGTATAGAGCTTCCTAAAGGTTATTCGTTTTCAGAGAAAGATATAAAATCTTTAACACCGTTTGAAGGAGACACTATCATAGAATCTAGGTTTGGTCAATCTATTAGATTTGGATCTACTACTACTTCTATGAGAAATTTCAATAATTGGTCTAACTCTGGAAATAATGGAGATCCAATTATGATCATTAGAAACGGGCAAGGTAAAGTTTCTAATTCTTCCGATAAATTTGCGACTACGGTAGAAGACATAAATAGCGATGCTGCTTCCATATATTTAACCGCGGGCCAAAGGATAGTTTTAAATTCTATTTACGAGTATCCACTTGATTCTTTTGGAGGAGTAAAAGTTCAAATAGATCAACAAAATGTTATCGCGTCTTACTATCAGCCTCCGATTTCTAACGATTCGCAAGATGCAGCAAGTCAAGATTCATTTGTTTTAAATAGTTTACAATAATGTATACACCAAAATTTCCATACACAGGCAACCAAGCAATTATCACATCTGATAGAGTTACTCTATTGGCAGATAAAGATTCTGTGTTTGTTTTTGGAAGAGAGGCAGTAAGCTTATCTAGTATTAATACAGTTAATATAGATGCAAAAACAAGCGTAACAATAAGTTCTCCAATTATAAATTTGGGTCAAAGAGACTCTGATCAAAACGGAGAACCTGCGTTATTAGGAGATACTTTAGTTAACGAGTTATTAAGTCTAATAGACGAATTGACAGCATTTTTCAGTCAAGCAAAAGACGTACAATATTCTGTGCCTTCTACTTTGAGGACCAATATAAGTGCTCCTTCAAATGCTTTGGCTTTAAAATTACCACAAATACGAAACGCTATTCAAAACTCTACTAGATCTCAAGTTGTATTTTTACCAAAAAATAACTTAGCATAAAATGCCTAATAAATCTGTATTTGAGAATTCCATTAAATCATCTAACGAAAAGATAGACGATTTTAAAAAGAATATTGATCAAATATTTCATGGAACTCAAATGCTCTCTCCTGGAGAATATAGGAAGTCGACTTTAAAGGATCGGATCGCAGACGTTGGTATATTAGGAATCTTAGATCAAGTGTCTTCATTGAACCTTTGTTCCTTGTTGTCTTATCAAGTTAATCTAACTAAAAATATTCAAGGCTATCAGTTTGATCCGACAAAACAACCCAGTCAATCTGATTCAAGCCTTGTAAAAAATGCTTATAACCTTCAATATAAATCCTATGTGATACAATCTAATATAGATGGATTTATAAAGTCAGAGACTAGAGATATTCAATTAAAAGACTTCGATACCATACTAAATGATCTCGTAAATCAATTAAAGGATATATTAGACAATACAAAAGATTATTCTGTTGCCAATAAAAATTTACTAAAGGCTTTTCCTTCTTTGTTACCTAGTTACGTATATCTTAATTCTGCTCTAACTTATTTTAGTACTACTAATAATAATATAAATATTTTAAACAATCAAACTGAAGAAAACAAAAAAATAACGGTAAAAAAAATAATGTTGTTCGTCAATGATACTAGAACACATTGCATAAAGATACAGTCTATAAATATTTATGCTGGCTATAATTATATATTAAATCCAGCTTCTCAAGTTGTAGATTCTGTATTGCAGAGTCAACTCAAACAATTAAATTCTATAATAGGAAACGACTTATCTAAGTTAATTCCTATGCTGCAGACAATAAGAACACAATTAGCAGCCATTACAAAATTTTGTCAATTAATCCTATCGACTATTAGAGCCGCTCAATCTTACGTAAATATAGCAGTAGGCTTAGTTAAAGTACTTACGATAGTGTCTGAGTTTTTAAAGAGTTTACCCATACCAAATATGTTTACTATAGTGGGTATAAACGTAAGATTTGGAGACGCTTTAAAAAAGATAAGCGATTTTGTAGATACTGTAACACAAGATCTTAATAGCGTATCTGGATTGCTTAACTTATTGAGTCTTGTAATTTCTGACATTTATAACGATATTCAAAGTATCATAAACGACATATCTAAGATTATAGGTAATTTAGAATCTTGTAGTAACGCTCCTCAAGGATTAGTAAATGATCTCAAAGATACTTTAGCTACTCTTCAAGATACTTCAAATCAATTGAATACGTTTGTTCAAAACAAACAAAACAAATCAACACAAATTAATAATACTTACGGAGATTACACTATTCAAATCATAAAAGAAGAATTATTACAGAGATCTAGTAACATACCAAGACGTTACGGCATTGCTTTAGATAAAGACGGAATAGAAGTTGTGAAATCAACTCCTACTTTTGCTTCTAATGACAGTATCATAATAGAAGAGGTTAAATTACTTTTAGAGTCAAAAAAATTAATAAAGATACAACCTAGTTCTTTATCAACAGATCAACAAGCGAGTATTAACCAGGCATTATCTTACATAGAAGATAGTACAGTTACACCAGACGTATTTGTTGATATAAATTACGGAGTAGATTCACCGGACAACGAAGACGAAAATAATGGTCTTGGATTAAACGCATTTATAAATAAACAAAAAGGCGGTAAAGCATTAAGAAATAGAATGAGAGCTCAAATGGCAAACGCTAACGCTCAGCTACAACAAAATCTTAATAACGCAAATCATGGATAATTTTAACTAAATTGATATTTATACAATATGGCAGTAAAAAAACAAAGCGCTTTAGACAAATTAAGAATTCTCATTAGAGAAGAGGTCAAAAATGCAATTAACGAAGAGATGCCTGTTTTAATCATGGAGGCATTGGCTAAACAAAATAGATTATTAGAATCAAAAAGCAAACGTGTAGTTAGTCCTATACAAGAGACTTTTAAACCTAAAAGTCAGGCTAAAATACCTGGGACTTTAAATGCTAAGCCGTACAATGCAGCCGCTGCATTTGCTGCTAGCCAAAAACAAAAACCCTTTGCAGGAAAAGATCCTATGAGTCAGTTACTGAACGAAACTGCTACTAACATGCTACAAGAAGATGTAACGACTTTTGGATCTCCTGATGTAGAAATGGATGGAATGAGTTATATACAGAACATTGAAGCTCCAGTAGGAGATATAAACGATATGTTGGCTACTTCAAGAGCTAGTTCGGCCGTCGAAATGGTTCAAGTAAATGCGGTTCCTGATTTTACAGAATTGATGTCTAAATTAAGAGCAAAAGGAGTGATGTAATATATGGCATACGGATTAGTAAAAATACCAGCTTTAGATCTTAAACCTTCAACATCGTTAGGTGTCAAGATACCGTTTTCAGCTAATAACGTATTTACTCCTGTGTATACGTCTCAAGAGCAGACTAAGTACAATCTTATTAATTTTTTATTAACAGATGTTAACGAAAGACCTTTTAATTTAAACTTTGGAGCCGGCTTAAGAAGAATGTTATTTGATCCGATAACTAATTTTAGTTTAGAGGAATTAAAGGCTTCACTAACTAGTAAATTAGAAGCATATTTTAAAAATATAACCGTAAGAGAGCTTTCTATAGTTGCGCAACCTGATACTAATTCTGTAACAATAACAGTTAGTTATGTATTAAATAATAATAATCAGCAGGATACTGCGGTGATAAACATACAAAACTCTTAAGATGCCTAATCAGATAGACGTTACATATTTAAACAAAAATTTTACTTCATTCAAATCTGATTTGATTGAGTACGCAAAATCGTATTATCCAACTGTTTATAACGATTTTAGCCAAGCATCTCCAGGTACCATGTTTATAGAAATGGCTGCTTATGTTGGAGATGTGATGTCTTTCTACTTAGATAACCAAATTCAAGAAACATTTTTACAATACGCAAAACAGCCAAATAATCTATACACTTTAGCTTACATGCTTGGTTATAGACCAAAAGTTACTTCTGCTGCAATAGTGAATTTGGACGTTTATCAACAAGTTCCAGCGAAAACAGTAAATGGGCAACCAGTGCCCGATTTCAATTACGCGTTGACTATCCAATCTGGAATGCAGGTTCAATCTAATCTTAACAATAGCTCTTACTATTACGTTGGAGACGTTGTAGATTTTACCGTATCGTCTTCATTGAATCCTACTACTGTATCTGTTTATCAAGTAAATGGAGGCTCAGTACCAACATCTTATCTATTAAAAAAATCAACTACGGCCATATCAGGCCAATTAAAAAGTACGAGTTTTACTTTTGGAGCGTCGCAAAGATTTTCTACTGTCACTATAAACGATTCTAATATTATTTCTATACAAAGCGCTGTAGATTCTAACGGTAACAATTGGTACGAAGTTCCATATTTAGCTCAAGATTATATACTAACTCCAGTAGCTAACACAGCAGCTAATTACCCGACTCTAAACCAATATCAAAATCAAGTACCTTATATAATTCAAAAGCAAGTAGTTCCAAGACGATTTACGTCTAGATTTACTTCTAATAATACGCTGCAAATAGAATTTGGTCCTGGTGTTAACTCTGTTGCTGATACCGCTATTTTACCCAATCTTAACAACGTCAGCGTTGGTTTTACTGGAGGAGGTTTAAGTTACTTATCAAGTTCGTGGGACCCTACTAACTTTGTTACTACTCAAACCTATGGTTTGGCGCCTAATAATACGACAATCACGTTTAATTACTTGGCCGGCGGTGGAGCTTCTTCTAATGCTTCAATAGGAGAATTAACCAACGTTGTATCTGTTCAATATACTAGCGTAAACGGTAACGCATCTACGTTAGTAACAAACAATGTAAGTTCTTCTGTCGGAGGTGGAGACGGAGACACAATAGAAGAATTAAGGATGAATACTTTGGCCGAGTTTCCTACCCAATTAAGAGCAGTAACTCAACAAGACTATTTATCAAGAGTGTTATGTATGCCTCCGATATACGGTAAAGTAGCTAAAGCGTACGTAACTAAAAATGATCAAACCTTTTCAAATTATACAAACGGAGTCCCGGCTTTACAAAATCCACTACTAATTACGTTATACGTTTTAGGACTGGATACAAACGGTAATTTAGCGGCTCCAACCCCAGCCTTATTACAAAACATACAAACTTATGTACAAGATTATAGGATGCTAACTGATTCAGTCAAAATTCAACAAGCTTATATAATTAATATAGGAGTTAATTTTGATGTAGTCATATCGCCCAATTATAACGGTCAAGATGTGATATCTAGATGTATTACGGCTGCACAAAACTTTTTTAATATAGATAATTGGCAGATTAATCAACCTATCATATTGACTAATTTGTATTCTCTATTAGATCAAGTACAAGGAGTTCAGACAGTTAAAAATGTTACTATAACAAATTTAGTGGATTCTACTGGAGCTACTTATTCACCTTACGCTTACGACATGGCTGGGGCAACTATCAACAATGTGATATATCCTTCATTAGATCCATGCATTTTTGAAGTATTGTATCCAAACACAGATATACAAGGACGTATCGTCACCTTTTAATAATTAAACAATGGCAGTATATAAAATATTCGCAAGCGCAGACGCATCGATATATTCTTCGAACGCAGGTAAAAATACAGGGTTAGACGAGATACTAGAAGTCGGTGTCAAAAACTATGGTGCGACTACAAACGGTACTTATTTGACTTCTAATATAGAAGACATACGAAGATCTGTAATTCAATTTTCAAATACAGATTTAGCCACAATAAAATCTATCTCTACAGGATCTTCTTTTCAAGCCAATCTTAGACTGTATCTAGCAACGGCAGAGAATCTTGCTACAACATATTCTCTAGAATTCAGGCAAATTAGTCAATCTTGGGATATGGGCACAGGTAAATTTGTAGATTATCCCGATACTAAAAATGGAGTTTGTTGGAATTCACCAAATGCGTATGTGAGTGGCTCTTCTACAACATGGAATAGCGTTAGCTCTAGCTACTATACGATTCCAGGAGGAGGTTCTTGGACTAATATTTATACGACACAAAGCTTTGGATACTCTGATTTTAAAGACGTTAACGCAGACGTTAGTGCAATAGTTTCTTCGTGGTTCTCTGGATCTTTTCCTAACTACGGTATACTAGTAAAGTATCCAACGTCAATAGAAAATAATTCTGGATCTTATATAGAAACAAAGTTCTTTAGTACGGATACCCATACTATTTATCCGCCTACGTTAGAAATAAAGTGGGACGATAGCAATTACGTAACTGGGTCGACTGTAACTAGCGATGATTTTGTGGTTAATTTTGTTAACAATCAAAGAGAGTTTAAATACGGAACTCAAAAATATAGAGTTAGATTGGCAACTAGACCTATATTTCCTACTAGACAATTTGTAACTTCGTCTATTTATTTAAATACGCTACTTCTACCCTCTAGTTCTTATTGGGCAATACAGGACTATAAAACAGAAGAGATGGTTATAGACTTTGATAACACATATACCAAAATCAGTTCAGATGGAACGTATAACTACTTTAATTTGTACATGAATGGATTAGAGTCAGAGAGATATTATAAGCTATTAGTACAAACAGTATTACCATCTACGAATGAAACTTTAAATATAGATAGTAACTTGATTTTTAAAATTGTTAGGTAATGACAGAAACAGTAAATTTAGTAAAACAAGTATACGGTGTAAATACTTACAGTAAAGTAATAGATACAAGTTTTTCTGAGCTTATAGCCGCGACTCCTATAGTATCTAGTTCTACTATAAGTATACCGCAATTCTTTGAATACTATGATCAACTATTTTACGATATACCAGTAAGTGGTTCTACTAATTCTCATCAGGAGCTAGTTCAAAGAAGCACTCAATATATTGGAGGTTCTACAATTAACGCTCAAGAACAGGCTTTAATAGATGAAATTAATACGCTAAGACAGCAATTAGTTGATCTTAGTCAAACTTACTTAAACATAAGTAATATAACACAATAATGGAATTAGTAAACGTAATATATCAAGGCCAAGGAGTTGAAGCTCAGCAATATAATAATTCTGATTTAACTCTTATTACAAACAACTATATTAATACTAGCTTTCTTAGTAATAGTAATGATTACATAGAAGCTTTTATCTACGATGATAATAATAACCTACTAAATAGTGATTATAATTATACATCTTATAAGTTACCTTCTCAAGCTAGTACTAATAATGGCTCGTACGGAAATATAATATTGGATCCGCAATCTTACGCAATGGGATTGGGTTTCGATAGAGGCTCTATTAATGTACAATATAACTTTGTAAGAAATTTATTTAATTCTTCTTACGGTAATTTTTACTGGATTAAACAAATATCTCCGTCAAGAAAGGAATTAATTTTATCATCTCAGACCATAAGCGATAGCGATATATTAAGGGGATTTAATAATTATCAAACTTATGCTTCGAATAAAAGTTATTTTGCTGATTTCTATCTTAATTTTGGTAATAATCAATATATAATTGCCGTTAACGTAGCGTACTCTACGGATTCAAATGGAGCTAATTTACTAATAAAACTATACGAACCGCTTCCTTTAGATTTCGATGTTAAATCTACTTTATGGATTGTGGATCAAATTGCTCAATCTGTAAGCTATAACGTAAATATACAAATAGAAGCAGAGCCTGTAATAAATAATAATGCTTTAAGAGGGCCTAATTTTAAGATAGACGTCAATCAAAAAGTTGGATTAACGACTCCTTACTATAATTACAATAACTTAATAGCGAGCCCAATAACTGCGTCTTTGAATCAATTGAACAGTTATTACCAAGATAAGTCTATAAATATCAATGTAGATTACACTAATTTTTCTAATTTTATACACTTCTCAAGTGCAACAGAAAGATTAAATAATTTTACTTACAAGCTTGGATTAATCGAATCGTATACCTCTCAGATAAACGCTCAGCAATCCGTAGTAGGCGGTAACTTAGTCGCGTCTTCTTCGATAGGATTTTTGAGTCAATCTATAAGTAACATTATAAAAAACTTTGACAATTACGAATATTATCTATACTACACATCGGCTTCATTCGCTTGGCCAAAAATAAATAATACTCAACCTTATCAACAAGCGTCTGTAAATTCGACAGCGGGTTTAAATTGGTTGGGAAGCGCAAACACTTTGCCTTCTACCAACGGTGTATCTATGTTATATTCAGCATCTTATTACGATGCTACTAACAAAGACATGCTGATTAACACGATTCCTCAATATTTGTTAGACGATCCCAATAATATGCCTTACGAAACGTTTGTGCATATGATAGGTCAGCATTTCGATAACATATGGGTTTATTACAAAGACGTAACGAATAAGTATAATAACACAAATAATCCAAACACTGGTATATCTTTGGACCTAGTTGGAGATGCGTTAAAGGGTCTAGGAATTTCTTTGTACACTAACTCTAATCTATCTGATAATTTATATTATTCTTTGTTTGGTATAAACGCAGACGGTAGTTTGTTACCTCCAACCGGGTCAGAGCGTATAACTAATTACGTTACTTCTGGTATCGCTACGCTTCCGGCTCAGACCATACAAAATGAAATATACAAAAGAATATATCACAATTTACCTTACTTACTAAAAACAAAAGGAACTCATAGAGGCTTAAAAGCGTTGATCGCTTGTTTTGGTATACCTGAGAATGTGTTGTCTGTAAACGAATTTGGAGGGTACGATAAAAGATTACAAGACGGTCTTTTAGAAGTCAACAATCGAAAGACTTACGCAGTAACAAGCAGTTTATTGATCTCATCTTCTGTATTGTCTCCGTACACTACATTACAATATAATCAAACTAATAGAAGGCCAGATCTACCAAAAATAGAAGTAGGATTTTCTCCTTCTGATTCTATTAACGCGTATATTACTGGTTCACTGGGCTATTTTAATATAGACCAATTAATAGGTAATCCAACGGACGCTTACTCTTCTTCGTATCAAAATTTAGACAATTTAAAGAAGAGCGTATTCTCTAATGCAACGTATCAACACAGCGTTTGGGAGTACTTGAGGATGATCAAATTTTACAACAATAGTTTGTTTAAGATGATCAAAGATTTTGTGCCTGCGAGAGCGGATGTGTCTACGGGGATCATTGTAAAGCCACATATCTTAGAGAGAAGTAAATACGCTAGACACGAACCAGTAGCTATCGATAGTAGTAAAGCTTTATCGTCTGAAATCAGTGGAAGTAGAATTACTGGGTCTAACGCATTGGATTTAAAAGCTTCTACGTCTTACGTCAAAACAGAGTATACTCGAAAGGGGTTAATACCGGTTTCAAAAAGTCTAGGCTTTGAGAAGTTTACAGGCGAATTTGGAGGATCTTCTTTTGTAGGAACGAATAGAAATAAAAGCCAGATAGAAAAGTCTTATCAACCTTTTCAAAAGAGTATAACTTACACACCTAGTCAAAGTATTAATTTGGGGGCTTTATATCAAAACGTTACTGGGTCTGTTAAATCTACCATGTTCTATAGGCTAGATTTTAGCGGTGTATCGAAGAATTCAGCAACGAATTATGGATTAATAACCCAATCTATAGCGCTTGGATCAAGTTATAGAAATAACCCGAACAGTCAATTGGCCAGTGTACAGGATTACAATTATAATTTAAGGAGAAGCGTTATATCCAAATACAGTGGATCTTATTCTAGAGCAGCAGCATATAACGTGTACACGACTGCTAGTTCAACTTACGCAGGAGACGTAACGTACGGTAACGATCCAATGATCGCCTACTACACAAATAAGCTAGGTCTATTTACGCAACTAGAAACAAGTTCCTATATACCTGGTCAAATAAACGCGTCTTTAGCTTATTTAGTTGATGTTTCAGGCGGATTACAGGAATTAAACCAAAATAATACGCATTGGACAGATGTTCAAAATATATTCAAAGGCGGAAATACTCTAACTATAAAGCAATTTGATAACAAGAAATACAACAATCAAAAAACTACAGACGGAGTAAAGACTATCTATAGTAGTGGTTATTCGTACTCTCCTCAACTATACTTTTTGACTGGAGCAGATAATGCGTTGTATTTTAATAACACTGGTAATGCTATAATTACTGGGTTTGTTGCGCAGAACGACTATTCTATTAATTCGTATATCAGTGGAGCTTCAAATCCGTCTTTCCCTGTAAGTATAACTAATAGCACTACTAGAACGGGAAATATTTACAACATCTATACCGTATCAAGCGGAGGATCAAGTGGAAATCTTGGATACTACTTTGGTGTAGCTAATCAGTTTCCTACGTACTCTGCTCAAGCTTCTACGCAATATACGTTTACTACACAGTTCACTTTAAATTTACAGTTTCAAGATCCTCAGTTACAATCAGGTAATATAGACTCTGGGTCTTTCTTATACCAAATTATTGGTCCCAATGGAGCTATACTTCCTGGTAGTACTCAACAGATAATGGACTTTACTTCTAGCTATACTGCAGCGGTATCGACTCCCAATACTTTGACAGCTAGCGGTATTTTACAAGGGAACGAATCAAATTTTTCCAAAGTTGGGGCAGATATAACTTTTAATACGCCTCTTAGCGTATATAAAAACGGTACTTCTCACTTTTATAATTCAGGAGGATCTAGTATAACATTGGCTTATTGGTCGTGGTATTCTCCAAGTTATGGAGGAACTCAATTTGGAGGATTAGCTAGTTTATCTAATGTGACAGAGATTCAAGATTATAATGGATATACCACTCCACCTTTCGGAACTACCATTATCTATAACCCAGTCGCAGCATCTAATACACCTGCGTCTTCTACTTACAATAAATCGTTTAATATAAGCTATACTACTCCAGCAACGTATTTAAGTAAAAATGACAAAGTGTCGTTTCAATTAATACAGAGAAGTATGTCGACTTCTAATTACACAGCAAGCTTTAGTGGAGTAAGTTCTTTGGCTCTCGGATCTGTTTCTGTTGGAGCTGGAGGATACCCTTACGCTACTTCTAGTCAAGGTAACTTTATAAATTCTGTAGCTAACGGTTATATAGCAGCTTCTAATTCTCCAACGGGTTCTATTATTTTGAGCTCTAACTTATCGAGTTATTTGGGTTATCAGTTTGTGCCATACTTTATCTCTGGTTCAACCGTATACTCAAGTAGTTTATACGCAGGATCCAGTACTACGGCCTCTTACGGAGATACATCGTATGTATTCCAACCTACACTAGGAGATAAGATAGTGATGTCAGATTATTCAGGGATATCTCAAACATTTGATGTAATAGGTTATAGCATAGATGGAAATAGCAGAGTTAATATATCTGTTGTGCCAACAATACTAAGTAACTGGATAGCTAATCCTTCATTGATATATCAATTTTTATTGGTAAAAAAATACAAAGACGAGCAGAGTTTGCAATTGACGTTTAATAAAAAAGCAGGTCAAACGTCTTACGGATTTATAATCCCTCAGAACATTAATCCGACGGTACTGGCCAATATTAATAGTATACAGTCACAGGTTCAAGCACAATTATTATCAAATCAAGCTAATACAGGTCAATAAGGATTTGTAATTTGCATATATTTATAAAAAGAAAAACAAACTAAAAACATGGCATATTTAAATAACACATCGGTTGTTATAGACGCTATTCTCACAAAAAAAGGTAGAGAGTTAATGGCAAGAAACGATGGTTCGTTTCAAATTACACAATTTTCTTTGTCCGATGACGAAGTAGATTATACGCTTTATAATCCAAATCACCCATCGGGATCGGCTTTTTACGGTGAAGCTATTGTAAACATGCCAATCATTCAAGCATTTCCGGCAGATAATGAGATAATGAAGTACAGATTGGTTACTCTACCTAGAGGAACCTCTCAACTACCAGTAGTTAGTATCGGTTACAGTACTATCGTATTAACTCAAGGAGCTTCTATATCAATCACTCCGCAAACTTTAAATTACCTAGGCGCTACTTCTACTTACGAGACAGATGGTTACACATTCACTATCGGAGATGTTAGAACTACTAGTACTTTCACTGGAGTTGGTATTAATACGCCTGCTGCAACCAACGCAAATAGCACTCAAACTTTAGGTACTAACGTTAGTTCTACAGTTATAGGCACTACGTTGAATTTAACAGCCACGACGGTAAATACATTGTTTGGGTCTAACACAACTCTTTACACACTATTAACCGTAGTTGGTAGAGACTCTGGCGCTAGAATTAATGTAGCCGTACAAATTAACAAGAATCAGTAATTAAATAAAAAATAACTTATGTCATATACACCGCTAGAGGCAACCGATTTCGTAGTATCTTCTGATGCAATCACAGCACCAGCTTGGAGCACAAACTCTCCAACGTTAACTTCATTTTTTACATCTTCAGTTAATCCGTCTACGACTATCACATCTGATGCGTTTTATTTGAATGTATATCAAGCTAATACTTCAGCTGCTACAGCATCAGTACAATTTTCGATTGCTTACGGTCACGTGTACGGATCAGGTTCTCAATATTATAATCCTTTAGTGCCTGGAGTTTCTCCTTCTTACACTACGTACAAACAGTACAAAAACCTAGTTTATGGCCCTTTTGTTACTGGGTCTCAAGGATTTAATTTTGGTGGAGCAAATACTAACTCACGATATATTTATGCTATCAATATAGACAGAAATAGATATAAAGAGAGCTTGCTGCCTGGATCTTTCAATCTTACAATATCAAGTTCTTTTGGATCGGTTCAACTTACTGATAACAGTAATGTATCTAGCGTTATTAGTTACTTAGATTGCGGAAGAGTGTTTAACGTTATTTCTGGATCTAATGGTTACGCAACTTCCGCGACCGTTGCGGGATCTTCTCAATTAGGCTATACTGCTTCAGGATCTTACGGATTATTTTTACCAGATATAGGCACTATTATATTAAACCCAGCCGCATTGGCACTAGCTCCAGGTAACGGAGGTATTTCTCTAAACATAGACGAATCAACTAACCCATCGACTCCGTATTCTT
>Ga0214192_1000416_pt1 | contig 26808 bp, 39 predicted proteins | sample TroBogEpilimnion_44_FD_153030 | JGI IMG/M metagenome (GOLD analysis project Ga0214192, IMG submission 153030) | Freshwater microbial communities from Trout Bog Lake, WI - 29JUL2008 epilimnion | ecosystem: Environmental > Aquatic > Freshwater > Lake > Epilimnion/Euphotic zone | place: Trout Bog... | reverse complement strand
CTGCCGTTGGCGATCTTGGTTCTAAGACTGATGACGTTTATCAGCTTACATATAAGCATAACCTCGGCTCTGGCTTCAGCGTCGGTGGTATGGCCCAAACTACTCAGGTTCCAGATTCTCAGTTGAATCAAAATCTTGAAGCTCAGGCTGGTTATGCATTTCCATCATATAATGGATTTACTCTAAGCGGTAAGGTTGGCGTCGGCGAAAAGTTCACTACTGAAAACTTTAGCTATTATGCAGTTTATGGCAACCTAGATTACAAGTTGATGGATAAGGTAACTTGGAATGCTTTGAACTATCGCTACCGTAGTGCTTTTGATGTTGCTGAAAATGGCTATCAGAGCAACCAGCTTGGAACTGGCGTAACTTATGATATCAATAACACTTATGCTGCAAGCGTAAAATTGTATCGTAATTATGATAAGGACTTTAATGCAACTGGTGATCAGTTCATGCTCGGCGCAACCGTCAAGTTCTAATACTTAATCACCATAATGACTAAAAAACACAGAGACCTAAAAATCTCTGTGTTTTTGTTTGAAAAAACCTAATGATATCAACGACGTTTTTTTCTTGCTTTTTTCTCGTGTTTAAGCTATAATGATAATATGGTTGAGAATAAGGAGTTAAATATGTGGAATGAACAGGAAATGGAAAAGTATTCGGCTTATCTCGATGCGCAGGAAACTGCCGTTCTTGAAGCTGTTTATGAACACAACTTCTCTGACTTTGAAAAGGTTCGTGTTTACGCCGAATTGAAATTAGAAGAAATCGATATCGATTATCTTCGTTCAGTTTGGAATATGATTGTATACCCAGAAAAGAAAGTTTATCTCAATGTTGAATAAAATTGCAATCGCGGCTGTAGCTTTGGTTACATTGACTTCAGCTGCTCATGCTGATGGCTATTATTATAATCACGGCGGTCGTGGTGGCAATTGGGTTGCTCCACTTATCGGCGGTATGATTATTGGTGGTGCTATCGCTTCAATGAACCGTCCAGCATATAATGATCAAGTTATTATTGAAGACGATCAGCAGTATGTTCCTGTTTGCCGTAATGTTTTTGTTGGTCGCGACTATTGGGGCCGACCAGTTATTCGTAGGATCTGTCAATGAACTTCACTACTAAGTATGATATCGGACATCAATATTGGGTAGCCCGTTGCCGCAAAAATATCCATGAAGAAGAAAAAGAAATCGATGGTAAAATTTGGGTAAACACTTATTTTACTTTTGAGCCATATGTGAAACAAAAAGAAATTGTTTCTATAGAAGTTCGTCATGGTTCAAATGGCACTGGAATTATCTACGGTGTTCGCAATGTTGGCGAACATGCTGAAATGAGTTTCTTTTATCCAGAAAATAACATTTTAAATTATACAAAAAAAGAAGCCCAAGCAATCGCTAATAAATTTGCTGAGGATTGCGAAGAATTGTATTGATGGATGTACACGATAGAAGTAAGATATCTTAAAAATAAAAGATACTACTCTATCAGCCGATTGGGTAAAATAATAATATTAACAAAAGATAAACGGATCGCAAACGAGTATGAGGCTATTAACTCTTCTCTACGGTCTTCTTAGCATTTTCTAAATATGATTTGATAGACTCGATACTGTTCTTACAGATTTTATTATACCTATCAAGTTCAACAATCAATTTGGCTACTTCAACATCTGTTAATGTTTTTGGATCTGGATAAGATTCAACCGTTGGGCAGTTATACATATTGTTTGATGGTAATACAACAATTTGTTTTTCTGTTGTTACGACCTGAGCCGTTTGGCAACCAGCAAGCATTAAGGTAGCTAGTAATAATACTTTTTTCATTTCGAAACTCCACCAAGCTGGTTGATTGTATTTTTTAAAATATCTGATGATACTTTATCATTTTTATTAACATCGGGTGATGATAAATAATTATCGATGTTAGACAATTTTTGATTTAAACTGTCATTTTGTTTTGCTAGACTATCTTCTACATTACGCTGCTTATCTTGTAACTCTGACATTTTCTTTGCAAAAATCTCTCGGTCTTCAGCAGCCCGTTCTAATTGCATCTGGTTATATTGTAGGAATGCTTTTTGTTCTAAATCTTTTTTCCAGTAAAAATACGCACCAGATAAAACAGATAATAGAAAAATATAAAATTGTATTCTAGCAATCATGATAAATCTCCAGTTTTTTGTATTTATAAAAAGGTGACTTATGAAGGTAAATTTAGGGCCATATCCCTCACACTGGTCAACACGTTATGTGGAAGAAGCATACTTAGAAAAAATGCACAAGGTCGAAGATAGCTATTCAGTTGAAAAAGAAAATTATACAAAGCTGGATAAAGTTGTTATTTGGTTACTTGATAAATGGCAAGATGTTTTAAATGCAACTGTCAACGAATATTTTCATTGGCGTGGACGAAAAGAAAAAGTTCATATTGATGGATATGATGTTTGGTCGGCAGATCATACTCTTGCTCTTATTATTCATCCTACCCTCGTTAAATTAAGATCATCACTTCACAGTGCACCATTTACTGATGATGAAGATGTTCCTGAAGAACTAAGATCAACATCAGCCGTTCCAAAAGAAAATGAATATGATACTGATGACAATCATCATAAGCGTTGGGAGTGGATTCTTGATGAGATGATTTGGTCGTTTGCTCAGCTGATTGATGGAAATGCAGAAAATAAATTCCATACTGGTGAGCATGACATTCAATGGAAAGAAGTCAAAAATAAAGATGGTAAAGTTTTAGGAAGTGAGATGCTTCGTGGACCAAACGACACTTATGTTTTTGATAGAGAAGGATGGGATGCGTGGAATGCCCGTATCGCTAATGGGCTAAAACTATTCGGAAAATACTTTCGTGCTTTATGGGATTAATTATATTATGGAACTAATAATAAAAACAATAAGGAGTTCCTATGAAATCAGTTTACGGAATACCAGTATTAGATCTTAAGATGTTACCAGAACAAATGGTTATAGATGCAGCTGATATGTATCGCGAAGAAGATCCAGAAAATAGTTTCGTCAGGCTTTTAAGAGCTGGTGAAGAATTTAAAGATGCTGGACTTACACCAATTTATCTGAGCGATAAGCCAATGAAACGTATGATGGTAACTACTAAAGAAAAAATGCAGAAAAAATATCACTAATTAATGAAATTATACTGTTTATCAGTATAAATAAACCGTAGAATGCTTAATAGGTTCTACAATAACAATCACCTTGCTTTTACACAGGAGGTCTATATGACAAAGTATTATTTCGACCACACATTTTCAGATTTAGAAAAGTTTAACAAGTTTTTTGTCGGCGCAGATAAATTCGCTGATAGCATGGCAAAAACGGTACAGTATCTGTCTAATACAGCTACTACTGGAGCTTACCCTCCATTTAATTTAAAGAAAACAGACGACAATGTTTATGTTATCGAAATGGCAGTTGCTGGTTTCGGTAAGAATGACCTTGAGATGACTCTTGAAGAAAATCAACTTGTCATTAAAGGTTCTTCAACAGTTGATGACACAGCTGGTGAATTACTTCACAAGGGCATTTCTGATCGTCCTTTCACCCGTTCTTTCACTCTGGCTGACAATGTTGTTATTAATAATGCAGCATTGATTAATGGAATGTTGAAAATTTGGCTTGAACATATTATCCCAGAAGATAAGAAGCCTAAGAAAATTGACATTACTGAAGTAACAGAAAAAAACAGAGATTTAAAAAAGAAAGACTAAAATGACACAAGTATTAGGAAACATAACTTCCTGGCTAAAACGTCAGGAAAAGTTAAGACGCACTGTTCGTGAATTGGCAGCTTTATCAGATCGTGAATTGTCGGACATTGGCCTCAGCCGTTGTGATATTCATAGAGTAGCAAAAGGATTAGCATCATGATTAATCCAGGCTGGCCTGAAATTAGGGAACGATAATATGTGGCCTTATCTAGATTGGGACGAAATAATTTACACTCCCACAGTACAAAAATAATAAATAAAGGGATTAATTTCCCTTTATTTTATTGGAGAATGTTATGTTTACAAAAGAAAATCTCCAGAAGTTTTTCGAAGATACTGATGAAAATATCATTGACTCTTTCGTTGATCCTCTGAACAAAACATGTGATAAGTTTGATATCAATTCAACTAATCGTATTGCTATGTTTATTGCTCAAGTCGGGCACGAGTCAGGCGGTTTGACGCATACAAAAGAAAATCTTAATTACAAGGCAGCACAGCTATTAAAGATTTTTCCAAGATATTTTGAAAATGCTGATCCAGCTGATTATGAACACCAACCTGAAAAAATTGCAAATCGTATCTATGCAGGACGCATGGGTAATGGTTCAGAAGATACAGGCGATGGTTGGAAGTTTCGTGGTCGTGGTCTTATCCAATTGACAGGTAAAGAAAACTATACTAGATTTGCAAACGAATTATGTATGGATCTTGCTGCGGCTGTCGATTATCTTGAAACACCAGAAGGCGCAGCAATGTCTGCTGGCTGGTATTGGAATGATAGACATATTAATGATGCAGCTGACAATGGTGATGTTGAGAAAGTTACTCGCAGAATCAATGGTGGAACTATTGGCCTCGAAGAAAGAACAGCTCTTTACAACGAAGCTCTTTCGACTTTCGCATAATTTTTTACTTTACATTCTAATCAACACGAGGTATTATAATAATATGCCTCGTGTTTTTTCATGGAGATTTTATGACTAAATTTTATACAAGCGTGTTCTCACGTGGTGATCGTATCTATCTTCGTGGTTATGACATGGGGCTTCCTGTTAAAGAAGTTATCAATTACAAACCATATCTTTTTATTCCAAGTAAAGATGGCAAATATAAAACACTTGATGGTCAATCAGTTGCCAAGATGGATTTTGATAGCATCAGCGATGCACGTGATTTTTCGAAGCGTTATGAAGATGTTGATAACATGCCAATTTATGGCTTGACGAATTTTATGTATATGTTCATCTATGATAATTATAAGGGCGAAATTGATTATGATCCTAAGTTAATCAATGTAGTATCAATTGATATTGAGTGTAAATCAGATAATGGTTTCCCGAATATCGCAGAAGCCGATCAGGAATTGACTGCTATCACTATCCGCTGTAAGGGCGCGACAGCAGTATTTGGTATGGGAGATTTTAAAACGAATGATTCGAACATCAGTTACATCAAATGCAAAGACGAGTATCAACTTATTGAAAGATTCTTACAGGTATGGCAATCGCCTAGCTGGTCGCCAGATATCGTTACGGGGTGGAACATCGAGTTCTTCGACATCCCATATCTTATCAACCGTATCAAAAGACTCTTTAATGAGAAGGAAGCTAAGAAACTCTCTCCTTGGGGTATGATCAATGAACGTGAGATCGAGTTCCGTGGTAAGAAAAATCAAACCTATGATATCGTCGGTTTGTCAACTTTGGATTACTACCAACTCTATCGTAAGTTTTCTTTCGGCAATCAAGAATCATACAAATTAGATTACATCGCTCAAATTGAACTTGGCGAAAAGAAGGTTGATTACCGCGATCAAGGATATAAAGATTTGACTGATCTTTATAATCGCAATCATCAGTTGTTCATTGAGTATAATATCAAGGATACTGTTCTTGTTGATAAACTTGAAGATAAGCTGAAGTTTATTGAACAGGTTATGGCTATCGCTTATGATGCCAAAGTCAACTATGATGATACAATGACTACCGTTCGTTCTTGGGATGTTATCATTCACAACTATCTATTGGAAAAAGGTATTGTTATTCCTCAAGTAAAGAAAAATGAAACAGATTTACGTTTAATAGGAGGAGCTGTTAAAGAAGTTAAACCCAATTTATATAAATGGATTGTAAGTTTCGATCTAACATCTCTGTACCCAAGTTTAATTCAACAGTATAACGTAAGCCCAGAAAAAATGATTACAAAACGACAAATTAAAGATATGATATATCAAGAAAAGAAACGTAGGGGTTTGACTTGAATACTCTTTAAAACTAAATAATTCATATAGGAGTCAAACATGAATTATTTAAAACATTATATAAAATTAATAAAAAAATCAAAAAATAGAACAATAATTGATAAAAAAGAATATGAGTTACATCATATTTTTCCAAAATCTATATATGGAAATAATAATAAAACTGTATATTTAACACTAAGAGAACATTATATAGCCCATAAATTGTTATGGAAAATAATGAGAAAAAGATATGGTGTTTTTCATCCAAATACTAGAAAAATGGCTAACGCTTTTCATTGGATGATATATGGTAAGGGTGATACTCATAGATCTAAATGTACAAATTCTTATCTATATTCTTCAGCAAGAATTGCTGTTTATGAAGCCAAAAAGGGCAAAAAACGTGAAGATATGAATGGTAAAAAATACTTTGGCGCAACTGAAGAAATCATAAAAAACGGAATTGAAAAAATGCGCCAAAAAAAGATAGGTATGAGAATCGTCTACCCAAAAAATAGAAAATCATCGCCTTGTCCTTTAGAAAAAGCCAATAAAATTTCAGAAGCTAGAAAAAAAACCAAAGATAAATTTATCGCTATGACAAACGAAGAATTTGATATTTGGTTGAACAATCAAAGATATTATGCAAAAGACGGCAGGATAAACCCTAACGTTTCAAGAGCGATTAAATGGAGAAGTGATTATGTTACAACATCTAACTGATAATGAATTAATCTTATTAGAAAAAATGACAGAAATAATTGATCCAGATAATTATAATAATGAATTTATTATCAAAAATAAAAATTATATACCAAAAATTGATGGGTACTCATTAGCGGCTAATGGTTGTTTGTATAAAAACGATAATCATGGTTTTTTAACTGCGCTTATGGAAAAAATATTTAAAGATAGAGCAAAATATAAAACTATGATGCTAGATTATAAAAAGAGATATGAAATGACAAAAAGTTCCGAAGATGAAAAAAATGCTGCCCGATATCATAATCTTCAGATGGCCAAAAAAATTCAACTCAACAGTCTTTATGGCGCTTTGTCGAATTCATATTTCCGTTGGTTTAATTTTGATAATGCTGAATCTATTACTTCTTCGGGTCAGCTCACAATTAAATTTATTATAATGAAAATAAACGAATACATGAACAAGTTGTGTAAGACGACTGGTTCAGATTATGTTATTGCTTCAGATACTGATTCGATCTATGTTACATTCGAGAAGCTAATCCCAGAAGGTAGTGATGAACTTGAAGCTGTTAAGCTGATTGATAATTTCTGCGATCGTTATATCCAGCCATTCATGGATAAGTCTTATGATGAATTGGCTGGCATGATGAATGCATATCAACAGAAGATGCAGATGAAGCGTGAGACCATTGCTAACAAAGGTATTTGGCGTGGTAAGAAAATGTATATCCTCAATGCTTGGAACGTTGAAGGCGTCCAGTATGATAAGCCAAAGCTGAAGATCAGTGGTATTGAAGCTGTTCGTTCTTCGACTCCGCATGCTTGTCGTGAGAATATTAAAAATGCTCTTGAGATTGTTATGAATAAATCTGAAGATGAATTACAAAAGTTCGTTTCAGATTTTCGCATCAAGTTTCTTGAACTTCCGTTTGAGGATGTAGCATTTCCACGTGGTATTAAAAATATGTGGAAGTATAAGGATGCTTCTAACATTTATAAATCAGGAACGCCGATTCAAGTTAAGGGTGCATTGCTTTTTAATGATCTACTAAAGAAGCATAAATTAAATAATATCATGCCCATCACTGATGGTGATAAGATTCGTTTTGCTTATCTCAAAACACCAAATCCAATTCAAGATACTGTTATCGCAGTGCCTGAAGAATTGCCAGCTGAGTTTAAATTGGATAAGTATATTGACCGAGACTTACAATTCGAAAAAAGTTTCCTTGACCCACTACGTTCTATAACGGAGGTAATTGGATGGGAAGTAGAGAAAACATCAACACTGGAAGGATTTTTTACATAATGAATAATGAAGATTTTGGTTTCAGCTTAGTATCAGAAGCAGAGTTAAAGAAGCATGAAGAAATGCTTAAAAAGAAAGTAGAAGAGCAATCTAAGATTGTTGTAAAATCAGCATTAGATAATCAAGCTAAACTACAAGGGTTGATTGATATGGTAATGCCATTGCTCAATAACCTTACAAAAGATCCAGAAAAAACTTATATCCTCTGGCCAGATCGTGCTGAGAAAATGACAGCATTTATCAAGAAGATAACTGATTACGTAGACAATGCTTAACATAATTACAATCCTGGTATCATTTACAATATCAGGAGTATCGGCATATTTTTCAATTATTGGTTTGACAGCTATCTTCTCTGCTGCATATTATCCTATCATCGTGATGGGAACGGCATTGGAAGTAGGTAAGCTAGTTGCATCAACATGGCTGTTTCATAATTGGAAACAATGTCCATGGTTGTTAAAAATATATCTAACAATAGCTGTATCCGTACTGATGGCAATAACCAGTATGGGTACATTTGGTTTTCTTTCAAAAGCACACATCGAGCAAAACATAGAAATTACAACTGGTAATGCAGATGATGCTCAAATTGTACAAACTAAAATTGATAGTGAACAAGCAGCTATTGATGATTTGAATAAACAGATTGCACAAATTGATGCTGCTGTTACAAAAATGACAGATAAAGGTCAGGCTGCTAGTTCTCTACAAGCTGCTGATAAACAGAGGAAAATTCGTGATGGGCTTACACAACAAAAGAGTCAACATACAGAAACTATCGGAACACTCAAGTCACAGAAAGTTAAACTTGACTCGAGTATCAAGAAACTCGAAGCGGAAGTTGGTCCAATCAAATACATTGCAGCGGCATTATATGGAACCAGCGGATCTGATAATCTTGAAGTGGCTGTTCGTTGGGTTATATTCTTGCTCGTTATTGTATTTGATCCTCTCGCAGTTGTATTATTATTGGCCGCTAATCATGGGATGAATATTCGCTTGACAAATAAAGAAAAACGTAGTATATTAATAATTGGACCTGAAATATTTGGAGAAGACGATGGCACTGAAAGACAAGTTAATCAAGAACAGCACGATCAATCTAACATCGACGCTGACCGACAGTAAGATTTTTACAAAGAAGGATATGATTCCAACATCAGTTCCTATGATCAACGTAGCGTTGTCAGGAACAGTTGATGGTGGTATTACTCCTGGTCTAACTATGTTGGCTGGACCATCTAAACATTTTAAAACTGGTTTCGCTCTTCTCCTTGCTTCTGCTTATTTGAAGAAGTACCCAGATGGTGTTATCCTTTTCTATGACTCAGAGTTCGGTACTCCTCAATCATACTTCACTACGTTTAAGATTCCATTCGATTCTGTTGTCCATACTCCAATTACTGATATTGAAGAACTCAAGTTCGATATTATGAAGCAGATGGCAGAACTAACACGTGATGATCATGTTATGATTGTTATTGATTCAATTGGTAACTTAGCTTCGAAGAAAGAAGTTGAAGATGCATTGAATGAAAAGTCAGTTTCTGATATGACTCGTGCTAAGCAGTTGAAGTCATTGTTCCGTATGATTACTCCGCATTTGACACTCAAGGATATTCCTATGGCTGTTATCAATCATACCTACATGGAAATTGGTATGTTCCCGAAGGCTATCGTTGGTGGTGGTACTGGTTCTTATTATGGTTCAGATAATATTTGGATCCTTGGTCGCCAGCAGGAAAAAGATGCGGATGGCATCAGTGGTTATCATTTTGTTATTAATGTAGAGAAGTCCCGTTATGTTAAAGAAAAATCAAAAATTCCAATCACAGTTTCCTTCGAAGGTGGAATCAACCGATGGTCTGGTTTGCTTGATGTGGCTATCGATGGTGGTTATATTGTTAAGCCTAAAAATGGCTGGTATGCTACTGTAGATAAGGAAACTGGCGAAGTTCATACACCTTCTATGCGAGCCGCTGATATTGTAAACAATGGCGATTTCTGGAAGAAAATGTTTACTACTACAGATTTTGCTCAGTATATTGAAAAGCAATATAAATTTTCAACTGGTTCAATTATGGAGGATGACGATGAGCTCAGTGATTGAGGAATATAAACAAGGTAACAGGAAAGCTGTTATCGTTCTAGAAGGTGAAACTTTGTGTATTGATTTTTACAAAGATGACCGCCATGTTAATAATGTAGAGTATCCCAATAACAGCATTTACTTTGTACAAGACGCTGCTGAAAACTATGTTAATGGGATTTTAAATTTTGATTAAGAGGGTAACTAATGTCAGTCGAGAAACTTATATTCAATAATTTGCTACACAACGAGGAGTATGCTCGAAAGACAATCCCATTTCTTAAACTTGAATATTTCCAAGATCCTTCTGATAAAATTCTATTTGATATTTTTAATACCCATATCCTAAAATACAACTCCATCCCTTCAAAAGAAAGTTTGAATGTTGAACTTCTTAACAGGGATGGATTGTCTGAGGATACGTATCAGAAGATCAAGGAAAATGTTAATGGGCTACAGAAAGAAGAGAATACTAAACTGCCATGGCTCCTAGACCAAACTGAAAAGTTCTGTCAAGAAAAGGCGATATATAATGCCATCATGGCAAGCATCCAGATCCTCGATGACAAAAATGGGACTAAGAGTAAGGGCTCGATACCTCAGGTTCTCTCTGATGCGTTGGCTGTTAGTTTTGATACGCATATCGGGCACGACTTCCTTGAAGACGCGGATGCTCGTTATGAATTTTACCACAAGAAAGAAATCCGTCTCCCGTTCGATCTAGATTACTTTAATAAAATTACAAATGGCGGTATGCCACGCAAAACTTTGAATATTGCATTGGCAGGTTGCGTCCATCCTGACACTAAAGTTAAAATCAGGTACAGGAAAGTTTTTTCTTAGTGATACCGATACGCCAATCGGGATTATTTTTTAAAAACTCTTGCCTTTCCTCTTCAGTCTTGAGTTTACGATTAATAATCCCGTTGGTTATTGATTTTTTTCCTGATGCAGCAGCACCCAGTTTAGCTCTTACTTTGTGACCCTCTGGCGAAAACCAGTATTTGAAAACAGCGTTATTATTTGAAGATAAAGATGCTTTACCACCAAGGATTGCTCTTTCTTTACGACCTTCTTCAGTTGACCAGTAATAGAATGAGTTATTGTCACCTGATTCTTTTTGAGTTTGTCGACCTTTTTTTTGCCACTCAACTTTTTGTTCAGGAGCAGCTCCATGAAAACCTATTTTATTATCTCTACACCAATCGCCAATTATTTTTCTTTGCGTATATGTTAATTTGGCGCCTAACATTTTCATTGACCGTAAATCATTTGGCATTTTATACATTTTGTAAAGTAAAAAATGTGCAATAATATGCTCTCTAACAGTTAAGTAAGTGAAGTTTTCTTCTTCATCTAACCCATTAGAATGTGTAGGTATAATATGATGTCTATGAAGACCCGAACCAACACACCAGTTATCTTTTAGGTGTTTTTTACTATTACACAAATTGTGATAGATTGTAGAATAAATACTCATGCTGTTGCTCCTTATTAGCGATAGAGTTCGTGGGTATTTGCAGTACCGTGACGAACATTAATTATTTATACAGAAAGGGAATTTATGTCTGAGTGGATCGAAAAAGAAGTTAGTATTAAAGACATAGATGCACTATTAAACGAAGGATATGAAGTTGAAGTTACATCGCCTGATGGTTGGGTTGGAGTAAACTTTTTTATTGATAAAGGTTACTGGGATGAATATCTATTGGTAACTAATGGTAATACAATTGTAAGATGTAACGAGAGTCATTTGTTTGAAACCACTGTTGGGTGGATATCTGCTTCTAAGTTAGAAAATGTTGGCGGAGCACATGTGCTTATGGATGACAACAAATACAGTTATTGCAATGTGATAAAAACAGGCGATCGTATTCCTATCGTTGATATCAATGTAAATCATGAAAATCACAGATATTACACAAATGGAGTATCTTCGCATAACACTGGTGTTGGCAAAAGTCTATTCATGTGTCACTGTGCTTCTGCTAATATGATAGCTGGTCTTAATGTTCTATACATTACTATGGAAATGTCTGAGGAAAAGATTGCAGAACGTATCGATGCTAATCTTCTTGATACGCCTATCGATCAACTTGCAGCCTTACCAAAAGATATCTATGATAAGAAGGTTGAAAAGATCCGTAATAAAACAGTTGGTAAATTAATTATCAAAGAATATCCAACTGCTTGCGCTGGTTCGGCTAACTTCCGTCATCTATTGGAAGAATTGAAAATTAAGAAAAACTTTGTACCAGATATTATCTACATCGATTATCTGAACATTTGTATGTCATCAAGGATAAAAAATGGAGCCAACGTCAATAGTTATACCCTTATCAAAGCAATCGCAGAAGAGCTTAGAGGGCTCGCAGTGGAGTACGATGTTCCTGTCGTCTCTGCGACTCAAACAACTAGAAGCGGATTTTGTCTAAGTCTCGATACGAAAGTATTTGTTAACAATCAAAAGACCAATATCGTTAACATTAAAATTGGGGATAGAATTGATACATTTGGTGGTCAAAATATCGTAAAGCAAATTTTTCCTATTAAAAAGAAAACAGCATATAAGATTACTCTTGCTAATGGCAAAACAATCATCTGTAGTAAGGAACACTTGTTTCCAACTAAAGATGGTGAAAAAAGCCTCAAAAAAGGTCTTAAAGTTGGTGAGTATCTACAAGTTAAATAACGGTAATTTATAATCTGAAAAATCTTCTAATCGTTTTTGTATCTATAGCATTGAAGAAAAACAAAGAAAGTTTATTAAAAAAGGATGTGAAGTGCCAGATGGTTGGGTTATTGGAAAAGGTACTTGCTGGTATAACGATGGCACAAAATCGTACAGCATTGATATTTGGGAAGAAGCAAGATACAATGAACTTGGATATGTTAGAGGGAGGTTGGGTAATGTGGTCTGAAATAGTTAGTATTGAAGAAATTGGTAAGATGGATATGATTGACATCGAAGTATCAGGAAATCATTTATTTTACGCTAATGATATTTTAACTCATAACTCGAACAGCGACGTGGGATTGGAAGATACATCAGAATCCTTTGGACTCCCAGCCACAGCTGATTTTATGTTTGCACTCATCACGTCCGAGGACTTGGAGCAACGTAATCAAATTATGGTTAAGCAACTCAAGAATCGCTATAATGATCCAGGGAGCAATCGTAAGTTTGTTGTTGGTGTGGATCGCAGCAAGATGCGGCTTTACAATGTAGAAGAGACAGCTCAAGATTTGTCTGATGATCGGCCAATTATGGATAATACCCAATTTGGCGAACAGGATTATGAACGATCAAAACCAGCTTCTAAATTTGACCGTAGTAAATTACAAGGCTTTAAATAAACATCTTGACTTTTTATAAAAGCTAGGCTATAATGATAATATGATAGTTTGGAGATTGGGGATGATTAGAATTTTAATTAATCTTGTAGTATTATCTATTTTTCTTTTATTTGTAAGATGGGTTACAAATGGCAATATCGAAGAAATGATATTGTACATTGGTTGCGTGGCTCTTTTCGAACTTAATATGTTGAGGGATGAAATTAGCGATCTTAAGAAAAATACCAAGAAAACCGACTGGAATGATTATGTATAAATAATTGCAGCAACTAACAAGGAAACTGCGACTATGCCAACGAATAGAAACGACCTTAATTTCCAGCAAGGCGAAACATTTCAATTAGCACTCAATATTCAAAATGCTAATAATATGAATATCGACTTGAGCACTTATTCAGCAGCTATGCAGCTTAGACAATCTTATACAAACAACATAGTTGTTGAATCTATGTCTACTGCTAATAGTGAAATTATGGTTGCTAATCTTGGTTGGTATGCGATAACATTGCCAGCTAGCAGAACTGCTGCGGTAAGTACAAATGGTGCGGTTGGTTATCCACCAAAAGTTATCTATGTTTATGATTTGACATTAACAAGCAATACAGGTATCTCTACAAAAATTATGTATGGCCAAGTTAATTTCTATTCTCAGGTTACTAGATAATGGATCCTTTTAGAATACAGCTGGCTAATACCCAACAGTTTCTATATACGTATACCATTCCTACAAGAGCATCTGCTCCAATAGCTAATGTAAACACATACAGCATACAAATGAGCAATGTTAATCAGTTACATATATTCTTTATCGATCCTTTGGATACTAAAGAAACTTATCTAAATCCTTATACTGGTGAAATGCAAAGTCCATATAATTGAAAGGTACATCTTTTGTCTATGCATCTTGTTGGCCCATACCTTACTACTTCTCGTTATAACTCTAAAACTAAAAAATCTAAATCTAAAAAATTAGCTGAAGCAACCGCTAAACACGACAAGTGGCTGAAAGAACGTGGTTTACATCCAAACCAACGTGAGCTTCAAAAAGCCTATCGAGGCCAAATTAAATTTAACATTCCTGACTATACTACTGAAAGTCTATATGAATTGGGCAATCAGGTAGGTAATGGTTATAAACGTGGTATCATGGAAAAGATGCGCGATGAATCGCCAGAGGTTCAAAAAGCTATCCTTGATAAAGCTGCTCGTACAATGCCATTGTATAACAAAGGTGGCTATCAATATGCGACTCCGGAAACCGATATGACATTAGTTGGCAGTAGATCTCGAAGAAATTAATAATTCGCTCCTTTGTTATATAAATAAAAATAAAACAAAGGAGCGAATAAAATGACTGTTTATCATACTCATCATATTATACCAAAACATGCTGGCGGTAGTGATAATCCGGAAAATTTAATTAAATTAACTGTAAAAGAACATGCGAATGTTCATAAAAAACTTTATGAAGAACATAATCGCTGGCAAGATTATGTTGCATGGAAAGCATTGTCTGGTCAAATAACTAAAGCAGAAGCAATTAAAATGGCACAATCGATTGGATCTAAAAATAGATCTAAACAATCTAGACAAACTGCTGCTGAAAAACGTAAAATTACTATCGATGAAAAAGGTTATATTCCAACTTGGAATACTGGTTTAACTAAAGAACAACATCCATCTTTGATGGAAGCTTCTATAAGAGCAAAAGAACACCAAAAACAAGGTTTGATTAATTGCATTGGCGATCAAATGCGTGGTAAAAAATTTGATGATAATCATAAACAAAAACTTTCTGATTCAGCTAAAAATAGAAAAAAAGTTAAATGTGAACATTGTGAAAAAGAAGTAATACCGCAAATGTATAAAAGATGGCATGGAATTAACTGTAGCAAAAGTAGGAGAATGTAATGAATGAATTTAAGTGGTATATGATAATGGCGACTATAGTAATGACAATTATTATGGGTGGTGCTGCAGTAAGTGATTGGCATAATATGGACTGTCGGTTAACATTGGCTCAAGCTGGACGTACTCCAGCTGATATTAAGGAGATATGTAAATGATTGATACAAATGTAGCTTTTGTACTAGTTGGGTTAGCTATGATTACAGCTTGCTTGGGATTTGTTGTGTGGGAAGGAATGTGAAAATGAATCGTCGTAGTTTATTTGGAGCATTGGCACTATCGCCTTTAATGGCTGTAGCTGCCTTTGCTAAGGAAGAAGTATCTGGTGAGCCATTGAATAACTCGGTAAACCTAACACTTCATGGCGTAAAGAAACCAGATGGCGAGATGATGAGACTTAGTAATGGCCCTATTATGTTTAATACATTGCCTCAGTACGATCCTGAAAAACAGGTATCTCTTGCTGTTGGTGATGATGGTAATCTATGGGTGAAGAGTAAAAATGGTCAGTGGAAAAGGGTGGTAACTGAATAATGGATTACAAAGTCATTAAGAACAACGGTCAGTATGATATTGTTGAAACAAAAACTGAACATGTAATCAACACTTTTAAAACTGAAACTGAAGCACGTGTCGTTTCTCGTATGTATAATCTTGGCGGTGGTTTCGCAGGTTGGACACCAAAATTTATTTTAAATAAAGTTGATGTTGGCCGATATATTACTGTTGGACTTGACTAAATAAAAGTAATGAAATTGGTTTGCACCTTTAGAGGTGTTCGTGGCAAGGGAGTCGAAAGTACAGTATCGATACCAAGGAAAAGTCTGGGAATAAACAGTGGGGTTCTGTCCGGACAGCCAGTTTCTATTGCTTCAAGGGGAGATCTTAGGGTCTCCCCTTTTTCATTATATAAATATAATAAAAATAATTATATTGGAGTATTTTCATATGGGAAATTTTATTAAATATCTATTAGAAGAAAAAGCAAGCAAAGAAGATTTTGGCGATTTAGGAAATGATCCAAAAGGTAAATTGCATGAATTATTAGTAGGTATGCACCTTAATGGTGGCAAACATATGGAAACATTTAGAGACGAAAATAAGAAAACACCAAAACAAGTTCACGATGAAATTGCAGAAAAACTTGGTGGAGTAAACTCTCCTCAATATAAAAACTTCAGTGAAAGAGCTAAAAAAGCTGCTGAAGATATTAAAAAACAATTAGGTTTAAAGGATGAAGATATTGCTCATGTTAGATGGACTTCTAAACATGGCGATTTAGAATCTGCCACAGGTATACCAGCTACACAAACACAAGATGGATCTGATGTGCTTATCACAGACCGTAATGGCAGACATCATGGTGTAAGTTTAAAAGTTTCGAATGATAATCAACCGATTACTCTTTCTAACGGTGGTGTCGAAGATACTTATGGTGGTAGTAAAATTCATGAAGATAATAAAAATAAAATTAAAGAACAATATCCTGAATTGCAGCATATTTCTAATCCAGAACAAAGAAAAGAATGGTTGAGAAATAATCCAGAAGCAAAAACTAATATTAATGGAAGAAATGTTGCAACATTGCAAAATATAGCTAAACATATGGCTGAACAAATCAGTAATATGACACCAAAACAAAAAGTCGAACATATAAGAAAAACTTTAAAAGCATATTCTACACCAATGCAAGCGCATGGTCATAACCATATAAGACACTTCACGGGTGGCGGTCACAATCCTGTTTTAGAAACATCTCATCCAGGCGAAGACCATGAACATTTTTTAAGTCATCCAGAACGTATAAAAGTTAGACACGCAGGTACTTCTATATATTTTGAACATCATGGTGAAGATGGCAAAGTTACACCGTTTGCTATGCAAACTGCTAAATTTAGCAGTCAATCAGATCCTTTATCTTCTTTAGTTGTTACAGGAAAAGAAGTTAAAAGAAAAAAAGATAAAGCACCAGCAATTGCTCCAATTTTGCAAACTGAAAAACCACCAGCAGTTAAAAAACCAAAAATAAAACAACCGAAATCTGAACAAATTGCTCAAACTGCTAGCAGCACCATCGGTGATAAATCTTTTTATAGCCCTTCAGAAATTGGTAGACATTCAGATGATGGTGGTAAAGCAATAGATGAAAGTAAAAAGTCATCAGGATTAGGTTTCAAAAAATTACTTGAGATGATTGGAAGATAATATGTTAAGTTTTAAATCATTTATTATTGAAGAAGAACAAGAAGCCGAAGGCAAGAAACTAAAACATCTTACACATCTTGAAGATAAATCTTTTCATGAAGGCCATCAAGGTGTATCTGAAGCTGATAAAACACTTCGTGGTGTTGAAAAGCAAATTGAAGGTAAACCAACTAAAACTAAAATTTCAACTAAATGGGATGGTGCGCCTTCTATCGTTTATGGACATCATCCAGAAACTGGCCAGTTTTTCGTTGCTTCTAAATCAGCATTTAATAAAAATCCAAAATTAAACTATACACCTGAGGATATCGAACGTAACCATGGCCATGCTCCTGGACTCGTTGAGAAACTTAAAGCAGCATTAGAACATCTACCAAAAGTTGCACCAAAAAAAGGTGTATTCCAAGGCGACTTGATGTATACTAGACCTGATGTTGCTGCGGAAGGCGATAAGGTAAGTTTCCAGCCAAACACTATTAAGTATTCTACTCCTGAAAATGGTAAAGAAGCTAAGAAAATCAAAGCTGCTCAATTAGGATTAGTAACTCATACAAAGTATGTTGGTAAAAAACTTGAAGATATGGCAGCAACTCCAGTTGATGGAACAGAAGGTTTCAAACAACATCCTGACGTTCATCAAATTGATCCAGTAACAAATACTGAAAATGCGCATTATACTCCTGAGATGAAAACTGAATTTCATAATCATTTGGAAAATGCACGTAGAGCATATGCTGATATGGCTCCAGAATATCCAGACATCATTAAAGGAAATGAATCTTGGATTGAAGCTCATGTTAATGATCAAGTAAGAAAAGGTGGCAAACCATCGGCTGAAGGTTTCCTAAAATATATGAAAGACAGAAGAGATAAAGAAGTTGCTAAACTTAAATCTCCTGCTGGTCAAGAAAAGAAAAGATTAGAACATGATAAGAACATTGATAATCTAGAAAATAACAAAGGCGAACTTGAAAAACTATTCAAGTTGCATGGTCATTTGCAAGGTGCTAAGAACGTATTAGTAAGAGCTCTAAATTCATCAGGCGATTATGATCATGAAATTAGTGGTGAAAAAACAGGTCCAGAAGGATATGTTGCTGATGGTACTAAACTTGTTGACAGAGAAGATTTTTCTAAGAAGAATCTATTAGGTGCTGGTGCATTCCAAAAGAAACCAAAAGAAGATGATCCAAAACCAATCGTGTATGCTCATGTCAGAATGAATCCTCCTACTGCTGGTCATGAAGCATTAGTAAATAAGGTTAAAGAAGAAGCTGAGAAGCAAGGCGCTGATCATTTAATTAATGTTACCCATTCACAAGATCCTGAAAAGAATCCATTAACTAAGGAACAAAAACTTGCCCATCTTAAAGAAATGTTTCCTAAAACTAATTTCGGCTCGACTTCTGAAGAAGAACCAAATTTAATAGATCATTTAAAAAAATTAAACAAAGCTGGTCATAAACATCTTACATTGGTAGCTGGCAGCGATCGTGCAGAGTCAATGAAAAAATTGCTTAATGACTACAATGGAAAAGAATATAACTTTGACAAAATTAATGTAGTTTCATCTGGTGAAAGAGATCCTGATGCTGAAGGTACAACTGGTATGTCTGCAACTAAGATGCGCGATCATGCAATAAATAATAGGTTCAACGAATTTGCTTCTGGCCTTCCATCTACAACAAAACCAGAACAAGCAAAAAGATTGTTTAATGACGTTAGAAATGGAATGGATATTCCTATTGATAGTAATACTCATCCTATTAAATTGAAACGCTACGCTGAAAGAAATGATCCTATTGGCGAAAAGGCTCGTAAAGAATTAAGTCGTCGGGTAGCAGATAAAGTTACTAAAAAGAGAAAATAATAATGGCAATAGATGAAAGTGCATTCTTAAAAAAGTTCGCAAAAGCTCTTGGTGCAGAAAATGTACTGGAAGAGATGGAACAAAAGAAAATTAAAGAACAAAAACTTCTTGAAGGTTTAAATAATGCACTTACAAAATTGACGGTTGGTGAAAAATTGGTTGTTGAAGAAACATTTAAAGAACCAGTACCATTAATTACTGAAGATATCCCAGTTGGATTACCAGCACCAACATCAAAACCAAATGAGCCAAAGCCAATTCCTCTTGGCGCTCAACCATTACCACAGCTTCCTCATAAAGATTTAATTACAAAATCAGTTGATGCTATTTCACAGAAAGCACGTGATGAATACGTAGCTGCTGTTGATGCTGTACCAAACAGTATTCGCAAAGAACTTGATATTATTAAGAAAACAATTACTGATTTGCATCGTTATGCATCACGTGCTTCTCAAATGGGCGGCGGCGGTGAAGTCAACCTTCGCCATTTAGATGACGTCAATAGATCTTCTATCGCTGACGGTCTCTATCTTCGCTACGATGCAGCTACAAAAAAGTTTGTGTTTGACGATCCAGTTTCCAGTCCAAACTTATTGAATGTCGCCTCTGATATTATACCATCAACGACTCTAACATATACTATTGGTAATACAACAAATCGCTGGGATTCAATATATGTTGGTTCTAACTCCATTACCTTTTCGGACACTCTAGGTGGTCCAGATCAGATATTGTCAGTTGCGAATCAGGTATTCTATATCACTCAAGGTTCAGGAACAAACACGGCATATAACGCCAATGCGGGATTCAATGCTGGTGGGATCATTTTACAAAACTATACTATTCAGTTAGCAAATACATCGGAAAATTTGATAGTCGGTTCTACTTCCGTAAACACAAGCGTTGTCTTTAACCAAGACATCAAAGCAAATACAACTATTACTTTTACTGACAATACCGTACAAAATACAGCTTACGAGGTTCCTAACGTAAGAATAGCAAACGTAATATCAAATACAGTTTTAATTGATTTTGCATCGGACAACTTTGTCCATATTCATACTAACGATGGAACAGTTACTGCTAACTTACAGAATCTTACTGCTGGTAAAGTAGTTGAGCTATTCATCTTTAACAATGTCGGTGGTACTCAGCAGTTTAACCACGGTGTTGCTTCAACACAAGCTACAGGCGGCGCATCTTTTTATCTCAGTTCTCATAATACGATGTATGTTAAGTATTTCTGTTTAGATGGAACTGCAAACAATACGTTCGTAGCTGCTATAACATAAGTTATTTTATAAATAGACCGTGAAGAAAGCTACGGCAATCCTTCAGTTGTTTGGTACACCCATGGGAATCACCAATGTCGAACAAAAGTCTCCATCCTAGTCCTCAGCTAGTTTTCGAAGAGCAACAAGGGGTTGTCGTAGCTCCTTCACACAAACAAATTCTCTCCCTCTATAAAAAATCAGAAAATAGTGGTATTCCTTTTGACACAATCCTTGAAGTGTTCAAAAGAGGTTATGCCGTATCATTAAACGAACAAGAGGCGTTTAATAGAGTCAACTCATTTATCGCAGGTGGAAAGGCGATGTATATGGATAACGATTTAGTAGAAAAACGTGGTCTTTGGGATAATATTCATGCCAAGCGTGAACGCATTAAACACGGTTCTGGTGAGCATATGCGTAAGCCTGGAGAAAAAGGCGCACCAACACCAAAAGCATTAAAAGCATCTCAAACAGAAGCTGCAAATCCAGCACAACAAGCTGCAATTGCAATTGCTATGAAAAAAGCTGGTAAAACACCAAAAAATGAAGCATATACTGGCGCTGAAAAAGTGTCACATGATTTTAGAAAACCATCATCTAGATTCGAATCTACTGATGAATTAGTAAAAGTATATAAAGAATTTACTCCAGGACAAACAATTAAAACAATTAAAAAAGTTGTAAAAGAAGCAGCTGAATTGTATGAATGTAATGGCAATTGCACTTGTGGTAAACATGTTGATGAAGATGCAAAAGGATATAAAAATCCTACTGGTGGATTGACGCAAAAAGGTCGTGATCATTACAATAGAGAAAGTGGCGGTCATCTTAAAGCACCAGTTACTACTCCTCCTTCTAAATTAAAAAAAGGCAGTAAGGCTGCTAACCGTCGTAAATCTTTCTGCGCTCGTATGGGTGGCGTAGAAGGACCAATGAGAGATGAACATGGCAGACCAACTCGTAAGGCATTAGCTTTAAGAAAGTGGAACTGCTGATGAAAAGATTTAAAGATTTTATCAAAGAATTAAACGTCCGTGATGCTGCTGGTAAAATTCATCATATCGGCAAAGTTGCTATTCGTATGGCAAATGGCAAAATAGAAATGAAAGATCCAGGTAAAAGCGGAAGTTCTGGTGGCGGTGGTAAATGAAAAGTTTTAAGCAGTATTTAGAAGAACAGCAGTCACAAGGCACACTTCATGTTGCTGATATTGATGACACGCTTTTCCACACTACTGCTAAAGTTGGTGTTAGAGATCCTGCAGGTAAAGTAATTCAACGTCTTTCTAACTCTGAATTTAACGATCATAAATTACCTCCTAACCATAGTTATGATTTTGGTGAGTTTCGTGATGCTCAAAAATTCCGTGATGAATCAAAACCGATTCCATCGATGATCAGTAAAATTAATAGAATACAAGCTAACATCAAGAAACATCCTAATAGTCGAGTAATTATTAATACAGCTCGTGATAATTTTGATAACAAAGATACATTTCTAGATACATTTAGAAATCAAGGTATGGATATTGATAAGATCCACGTTCATCGTGCTGGCAGTATTCCAGGAGATGAATTACCCGCTGATAAGAAAGTTAAGATTATTAAGAACTATCTAGACAAATACAATCACAAGAAAGTTGTGATGTATGATGATAGCAAAACTAATTTACGTGCTCTACTAAATATGAAAAGAGAATACCCGAACGTGCAATTTACTGCATTTCATGTTAAACCTAATGGTTCTATGTCTAAATTTACTGATGAGGAGAAATGATTATGGATATTATTATTGGAGTTATTTGCCTTTCAATTATTGGCGGCGCAATTTGGTTGATGGTTAATAAGAAAGAAACACCAGCTGAACTTATTAAAGAAGTTGAGAAGGCAGTTGAAGCGAAAGAAGAAACTGAAGTGAAACCTAAAAAGCCAAGAAAACCAAGAGCACCAAAGAAGGCAGCTACTGTTACTAAACCTTCTGCTCCTACGAAACCAAAAGCACCAAAGAAAGCTAAGTGATGGACGAATTAATTGAAAAAATGAAAGTGTGTTTGGCGAGCGTATTTGCTCTCTATCTAAAAACACATTATTTTCACTGGAACGTTGAAGGGCCAAATTTCTATAGCCATCACAAATTTCTTCAGAAGATGTATGAAGATCTTCACGAATCTGTCGATAGACATGCTGAAGAAATTAGAACATCTGACGGTTATGCTCCTGGATCTTTCATTCGTTTTAGTGAACTTTCTATTGTCAAGGACGAGACTAATATTCCTCCTGCTATGTCTATGATGGTTAAACTTATGGATGATAATCTAAAAGTTATTGTTCTTTTAAAAGAAACACAAAAACTAGCTGAAAAAAATAATTCTGTTGGTTATCAAAATTTCCTTCAGGATAGAATCGATACTCACTACAAACATCACTGGATGTTAAGATCCATAACGAAGGCTGTCTAAAATGAACAAGTTTACATCACTCGAACATATGATCCGTAACGTAATGGCTGAGGCTATTTCGAAGGGAACTGAAAAACGCCGTACAGTGAAAAATGTTGGACGTCCAGATGATGGCGAACCAATGAGTGATAAGTCAAAGATTTCAAAGCAGGGTGAAATAATTACTAAAATTATTGATGAAGTAATTGGTGATATTGGTCCAAATGCTCCTATTGATAATGAAAATTTTAAAATTGGCGATATGGTACACGCAGGTTTTGGTGTAAAAGGTGGTGCTGGTTATAAAGGAAAGGTTCATCATGTTGACGGAACTCATGTATATTTGCATACAGGAAATGGTAAATTCGGTCCACGTATTGTAAAGGCTCCAAAACATCTTGTAACTAAAGAAGAAGATTTATCACAATTTAATAACCCAACTGATAATATTCCTTCACCAGCAAATCAAAATTCAACTACTCCACCAGCCGCTCCTTCTATGCCTAATGTTTGGTCGAATACACCACAAATGTTTCAGCCAAAAATGCCAAAAATTTCCGAATCTGCAATACCTATGGGTGATGTTGAAACTACTGGTAAAGATGACAGTGGTAAGGGTACTGACGAAAAGAAAAATAAGAAAAAAACTGGCGCTGAGTCTGACCATGATGATCCTAAAATGATCAAAGGCGGTAAGACAGAAGTAATTCTTAAGCCACACACTGATGACAGCAGCCGTGATGAATCTCAAGAAAAAATGGATAGCGATAAAGCTCGCAGAAAAGCCAACAAAGAAATTGGACAGAAAGGCGCACCAGTGAAAGAAGAAACTATTTTCGAATCAACTTCTGATGCTCATTCTCATATGAAAAAAGCAATGAAATGTTATGAAGCAGGTGATATCGGTGGTCATCATGCTCACATGGCTAATTACCATCATATTATGAGCGGTCATCATGCAAGAGCAGGTCGTCACCATGTAGCTGATGCTCATGTTAAAAGAGCTGAATATCATATGGATGAAGCTGCTAAGTTTGGGCCACTAGATACTGCAGGTCCAGATGCTAAGGCAGGAAGACATTCGGAAGTTACTAATGATGCAATTAAAGCATCTTCTCGTTCTTCGCATGCTGATGCACCATTTGAACCAGATGATGCAAGTACAATGACTGGTAAAACAAAAAACATTGCTAAAAACCTTGCCAGAAAATCAATGAAGGCTATGGTTAAAAAAGTAAGTGGCAAAACTGTATCTGAAGGAACAGTACCTGAACCAAAAGCTAGAGTTCTTAATCATGGCTTAACTAATTCTGATGCTGCTAAATTAGCAAAAGTACATGCAATGTTAAGTAAAGAGAAAAAGCCTGTTAAAAAAGAAACTCTTGATGAGAAAAATTGGATTGCTGGAGCAATTAAACATCCTGGATCATTACACAGAGCATTACATGTTCCAGCTGATGAAAAAATTCCAGCAGGTAAATTAGAAAAGGCTTCTCACAGCGAAAATCCTAAACTTCGCAGAAAAGCTATTCTTGCTAAAACATTAAAGAAATTAAAAGAACAAATGTACGGTGGCGAATTAAATGCTATTCAAGGTGCAGGAAATGAACCTGCTGCAAGAGTAACAGAAAGCGAAGGCTGGCATGTAAAGCATCATCCAGTATTCGGTAAAGTGCTTGCTCATAATGGCGACACTAGAACATTTGATTATGACACAGCCGAAAAACATGCAACAAGACATGGCGGCATGATGTTCAAATCACCATACGACTCTAAGAAATATATTGTAAAAATGCCTGAAACATTGCCACATGGCCAAAAAGTAGAAGTAGAAGGATACTAAGAAATGTCAAACATGTTTAAATCAGATAATAAATTTGGCATTTCAGATGCCATGCTTGAAGCAGTTAAAAACATCATCAATCCAAAATCAAACAAGTCGATTGATGGCGAAGAGTCTGGTTCTAAAGAAGAAAAAGACGAAAAGCCAAAAATCAATAGAATGAAAAAAGCAGAACACATGAAGGAAGCAATGAAATGCCCTAAATGTGGTAAGGCTTCATGTATGTGTGAATCTGTTGATAAGAACGTTCCTTTTGATGGCGTTAAAGCAGGTAAAGAAAAAAAAGATGAAAAGGCTTTCGTTGCTGGCGTTGAAAAAATGAAGAAAAAAGAAGGCATGAAAGAAGAGCTTGTTGGCAAGCAAAAGAAACTTGATAAGAACCATAACGGTAAACTAGATAAGCAAGATTTCGAAATGCTTCGTGGCAAAAAGAAAATGGAAGAAGAAGTTGAATTTTCAGAAGCTGAACTTGCTCGTATCGAAGCAATTGCTAAGAGTATCTAATGATAAAATTGTATGATCTGATCGAGAAGAAATCACAAGCTGAACCAAAATATCAAACTACTGTGGTTTCTTCTCCACTTAGAGGCCAAAACCAAGATCAAACAGGTTATGGCGTGAAGAATGATGTTGCCGATTATACTATTAGTGATAGCGTTGGTACTACTGACTACGCAAAAGGTAGTAAGAACAGACCTGTAAATCCTGATATTAGCATTGGTGCACCTCAAACTAATCGTACAAAAAATGCTCCTAGTAGTTCATCAGCATCTCAAAGTTCTGCTACTGCAAGAGCTGCCAAAGAGATGAAAATGCAAATTAACAGAGATAAATCACAGGTCGATATTGCAAGAAAAGAAATTTCTCTTAGAAAACATAGTGAAAAAATGCGTGATCAAGAAGCAGAAAAAATTAAAAACAAACCGATTGGTGCACAAACTGAAGCCTACGTTCGTAGTGATGTAAATACAACAAATACACACGGTCATGACGATCCTTCAGATTCAGCAGCTGCTCGTATAACTGGTGTAGCAGCAAAACAACCAGCACCAAAAAAACCAATTAAAACACCATTACCTCCAAAAGACCCTAAAGCAAAACAAAAGGCGAATCCAGCAATGACAAAATCAACTATTCCCGAATCGAAAATATATATGACATTTGCTGATTTTATTAAGGTCAGTGAAGGTAATATCGCTGAGGCAACAAGAGCATCTATCGCGAAAGCGGCTGCTGTAAAATCTGCACGCGAAGCTGGTGTTAAAATTAATGAACCTAAAAAACCAGCAAAAGAAAATCCTATTAAGTTAAGAGCTGAATCATATGAATCAGAAGCATATCTTGGAAATCATGAAGGACTAAGAAAATATGCCCATGCTCATGGTGGTATCGATGCGGATGATATGTTAAAAGCAGCACATCATATGGAACATGGTAATGTTGAAGGTTTAAAACATCACCTTCATGGCATGGATACAGATCCTCGTGATTTTGTTCTTCAACACATTCATAAAGGTCATTGGAATAAACTTGGTTTTGGTTCAATGAAAGAAGAAAATGTTAACGAAGCTAAAAAACATGATGATGATGAAACAGACGTAAAGGCAGGTAGCGGTAAATTTGCTGTTGATCTTAGAAAACGTCCAGTTGGTGATTACCATACATTAACATTTGCTGATGGCAAAACGCATAAAGTTCACACTAGACATGTTGCAAAAGCAAATAAAATGATGGCAAATGCTCCAAGACCTTCTGATAAAGAAGATATCCAAAATAGCTTACATCATTCACATGATAGATTTATGCAA
>Ga0214192_1000408_pt1 | contig 26998 bp, 24 predicted proteins | sample TroBogEpilimnion_44_FD_153030 | JGI IMG/M metagenome (GOLD analysis project Ga0214192, IMG submission 153030) | Freshwater microbial communities from Trout Bog Lake, WI - 29JUL2008 epilimnion | ecosystem: Environmental > Aquatic > Freshwater > Lake > Epilimnion/Euphotic zone | place: Trout Bog... | reverse complement strand
TGCCGACTGAGCACCTGCGGCACCAGCACCAGCAAACAAAGGAGCACGTGGGGTTTCAATCCAACGAACACCTTCGAAAGCACCGAGCTCACCGTTCCAGATTTCACCTGGCTGAGCGTAAACGTGTGGTGCACGCCATCCCTGGATGTTCGAACCATTAATGGTTTCACCCTGAAGGTCAGCAACAATGTCCGGGTGTACGTAACCGATGTAGTATCCACCGAAGGTAGGTACGTTCTGCGAGCGCAGACGGGCACGGGCAGCACGGATGTCGAGTGATGACAAGGTGGCTGAAGAACCAACAGTGACGCGTGAGGTAGCACCAGCAGCACCCAATGAGGTGGCTCCAAGTCCTGAACCGTACATTACGTTGGTACCGCTGTCGAGAGCAGCACGGGCAATGGTGTCGATCGATACACCAGCGTTGTAACCAACTACGTTGGCAACTACTGGGTCGATGTCCACGTATGACGTACCACGGAGACGAGCGGTGGTAAGAACGGCGTTACCGTATTCAGCAAGGGTCAACACAACCTGTGAGTCTGACAACGAAGTAACAGCAACGTCGTTAGATTCAGTTAGTGCAGCCGACTGGATTGGCAAGTCGTTAACAATGGTAAATGCGACCGAAGCACCAGGCATTGCTTGAGCAGTAGGACGAACGTCAGCAGCTGCATCAAAGTAAAGCTCGGGGCGAAGGGCGAAGTACGCCATTCGGTCATATGCCTTTTGACTGAAGTCAAGGGCGGTTGAACCGGTAAATACATCAGTACCAGTTACGTTATAAGCGTCGGTAGCCATTTAGGCGACCATCCTTTCGGGGTTTGTAGGTATTAAACTACAAGGCTTCCCGTGAGGTGTAGAGTCCAAGCTGTTGAGCTTCCTGACTCATTACGATCTTCATGACCTCATCCGGATTTGATGCTTCTGCAAGGCGTTGGGCAAACAACTGGCTGGGATCTGGCATTGCACCAGAAGTTCCAACGGTTGCACCCTGTGCACGACGCATGGCTTCAAGCTCAGGATTCATCGGATCTGATTGAGGGGCTTCCTGTTGTACCTGGAAGATGCCGTATTCTTCAGCAGCCTTACGGATCGACTCAGCATCTGTGGGTCCATCGTAAGCCTTACGAAGTAGGGCTCCTACACCGGTATCAGGGATACCTGCCTTCGAGAACTGTACCTCACGACGCTCAGAATCTAGTTCTGCTCGCAATGACTCAAGTTCCTTCTTGGCCTTCTCGGCTTCACGCAACTGCTTCCGAATGTTCGGGTCTAGCGGTTGACGTTCTTCCTGCTCATCAAATTCATCGAAATCTGACATGTTGATCGCTCCTTACGGTACACGCCTTGTTCAGAGGTAAACAAAACGGGGGTTAAGCACTACGTACGCAACATGGATCGTGCAACTCCATGACGGGTAAGTAATACAGCTCACCTGCAGCTAACAGGGCCGAACCACTTGACTTCAGTTTATCAGTTTTACTGGCGGGCTGATCCGAGTCCCGTAACACCCTTAGCTGTCTCGGCGTAGCCACCACCCTTTTCGAATGGTGCCACTCGGGCTTGCTCGGCTCGACCAACCTGAGCCTGCTCGGCTGCTTGGTTGGTTCCCATGTATCCAGCAATTTGAGCACCGATCTGCTGGTCGGCAGACACGGTAGGCATGTTGGATCCTGGCAAGTTCTTCTGGAGTTGTGCGTCCTGAGCCGCCTTGGAAATTGCGCTTTCGGCAGACTGAAGAGTGACCGTAGCGTAGGGGTTCTGAACTGCAGCACCGCTGGCTGTACCAATGGCTGAACTTGAACGGATCATGTTAGCCAATGATTCACCACCAGCTTGTGACATGTCCAGTCCTACGTTCTTGGCGTAGCCTTGCAAGCTGGCAGATGCCATGCGGTTGGTCAAGGTCGATTCAGCGGTCTTGGGGTTCAAAAAGTACGCGGTCAGGTCGCCCTGACTCAAGCCGTACTGTTGCTGAAGAATGGCCCGGGTCTGAGGGTCGGCATTGCGGGCTGCGTTGTAACCCATCATGATTCGGTCTTCAAATTCTTTAGCACTTACTCCACCCTCAACGAGATTGCCAATTTCTTTTGTGGTAAGAAACCCAGCAGGCAAGTCAAAGTTTCGGGCAGTGTTGGTGTAAGAATCCTGCAAGGCTAGGTAAGCATTTTCGGTAATGGGTTTCATTCCCATCTTGGCAGCGTTCATGTTGTACTTCTGCAATCCCGGGAACGCTTGTTCGTACTCAGGTTGCGATCGAATAAAGTCATTTAATTGGCCGGTAGTAACTACGTGGTCGCCTTCTTTAAGAACTAAATTTTTAATTTTGGTTACAAGCGAGCCTGAGTCCATGCCCCAGTTGGCAAGCTCTTGCTCAATTGCGGTAAGTGCATTAACCTGCGTAGAACCTGAAGCACTTGATATTCCGTATAGGTTTCCACCACCTGCTGTTGGCGCGCCATTTGTTCCAATTGAATTAACAACAACGGTAGCTTTGCTACCAACTCCACCGGTGTACGTTAACGCACCTTGCTGTACGGCACCCAAGTTTCCTTGGTATGCAGGGGCATCAAGGACTTTAACCGTTGCTTTCATCAAGGCATTTAAGTTTGCCACGTCCGTGGAGTTTGGCTTTGCCCCGTCCCAGTTGGCAAGGATCACTGATCCGGCTTGAGAGTTTCCGGTAATGTACGAAAAATAATCAGCAATAAGATTCTTAGCAGCAGCACTTGTGGTGTTTGTAGATTTGTCTACCGCCAATGTTTGAAGGGTGTTAAACAGGTTGGTTTCAACGTTACTGTTAGAACCGGAAATAGTAGAACCTGAGGTAATGTTTACAGACTTGTTGCTGGTTGCTAACAAAGAGGCGGGGAGAGATCCGGTAATCCCGTATTGATTAGCCAACTCTTGCCAGTTAGGCATGGTGACTTTTCCACCTGTGCCAAGGAACTGATTGGACGAACCACCTGATTGAGTGACCATATTTGCTGACGCTTGAGTAGGGTCAAGCGCAGTAACCGATTTCCAGTTTTTAGGATATTGGGCTTTTACTTTAGCGGGGGCCATTCCCGTAGGTGCTATTGCATAGTAGATCTGACCATTAACAATGTGAGTTACCCACTGATAACCTGGAGCCGGTTCACCCGAAAGGCCAGAGGTGTCGTTGCCCTTTAGTTTGTACCAAGTTAAAGTATTACTTGCCATTAGCTTCTCCGCTTGTAAACATCTGTCGAATCGATTGTGCTACGCCAGCACTCCAGTCACGACCGTTAGGAGTCTGCTCCCAGTTAAACCCGGGGTGTGACTGAATGTGTGCTTTCCACTGATTCAGACTCATAGGTGCTGGGCGTTGGGTTGCTGGATCAAAACCGCCTGTAAGGGCCGCAGAAGCCTTTGGATCGCCCGCAAAATCTAGTTCGGCCTGATCCCCTAGCATCTGCTTGGCAACCTGGCGGTAGGGCTCTATGAGGTGCTTAACAGGGATGCCTGCTTTGATTTGCGTTGCCATGGTTGGGTAAAGGCCCATGGCGGTATTGCGAACGTATTCTTCAAAAGCCTTGCCCTTTTCGGGGGTCATGTCTTTAGACATCTCTGCCAAGCTGCTTTCAGACATGGGGATCTGATGGTCCTCGACCATCTTCTTCATGTCTGCAGGAGTCATGAGCTTTTGCTCTTCCGCAGGTGTCTCAGTTTTCTTAGTGGTTTCTGCCATGGGGTTTCCTTATGCTGGGTCCGGTAATTTACGCATCAAAGATATGAATGACTGGTAGCCAGCGTACTGAGGGTTGTTATACCATTCAGTTGTTACATTGTACCAGGCTGTGCGCAAGCGGCCTCGTTGGGCCGGTAATGTCTCGTTAAATGCGGCAATGTATTCTTTGCGAGTATTTACAAACATTTCAAACATGCCAAGTTGTTCGCCATTGGAGAACAGGTCATGGTAACGGGCATCAGACACCATCTTGTCCATGTCGTTGTAAACGCTTACCGCAAGGTTGCTTCGAGTAGCACTGACGTGTAGGTTGTACCAAGTCGGGTTAATCTCAGCAAATACCTGCAATTCGTGCTTCAAAACGTTCTGTCCAGCAAAGTTGATTCCGCCCTGGCCATCTGGGTAATTTTGGCGGTATTCCGGCTGAAGAATGTTGTAGTACATGTCGTCACCAATAGCAATCATCATTGCATCTGAAAACGCGCTCCAATTTTCGTGCTGACGAAGACCAACACCAATAAGGGTTTGCAAAGCCGTCGCACTGTACTTACTGTCCAAAGTTCGCGGAACCAAATAAGCTGATCCGTAGGGAACCTGTAGAACTTGAGTCTGGTGTCCGTCGATTAGTTTCAATGATGCGTTTACTTCAGGCCAAACACCGTATGGGGATTGTGTCTTGGATACAATGTCAAAGATGTGGCCCGGGTGTTCGGTAACAAATGCATTAAACAACGTCGTCAAATCAGGGTACTTAAGAGTTCCGTCAGGATTACGCTCGGATTGCATCTTGTTGTAGATATTGCTATCTGACCACGTATTGTTAAACGATACAGTAAGAGGAGACACTTCACTAACAAGAGTTTTCCAACCGTACGCAATAGCGGTCATCCATGAAACGTTGTTATTAATATCAGCTTTGTGGGCACCCCAATACTGGGCCCATTTCTGGTCAGTAATGTAACGTTGAGTCAAACCAGATGCGTAAGGGTTTTCCTGAATTGTTTGTTCGTAGAATTGTTGCCACATTTCTCCACCAACAGTAGAACCAATTTGGTTTTGCATACTCATGTATGATCCAACGGGATCGCCAAAAGCGTTAGCAGCAATTGCACTAACGTTACGTACAAATGAGTTTGGCATAAGGTCCGACATGAACGACGTGTTCATGGCGTCTGGGCCAAGGATGGCGTTCAATACGTGACGAACCGTTTCACTGTGGTGGGTTACGTATTCGTAGTAGAACTTAGCTGGCAGGACTACAACTGGTCCCCATGGAACACGAATAAAGTTTTCAAGGATCTGAGCAGCACCGGCTTGGTTTCCGGTGATGATCATACTGTTAACTGAACCAGCACTACCGTTAAATCCCATTTGCATTGCTTCACCGGGCATAGCACTAACACCACTCATGTATCCTGCCATAGCGGCCAAGCTGGTGCTTATGGTACCAAACATTTCGGAACCCGGGATTGCAATAGCGTTGTTTCCGTTTTGATTAGTCGTGCCAATAAAGTTGGTCATGAATAAGTTCATGCGCAGGTAACGGTCAATTGCCCCGATGTCTTTTGCGCCCATGCGGAATGCTCGACGGATTGCCTGGTTCTTAGCAAAGTAGAACGGTGCCAATACACGCATGTTGTGTTCAAAGTTTGTCTTACCCATTGGGTTGTGAACGTAACGCTCCATGCTGATGGCTGCATTGATCTGAGCTTGAACGCGGGCGACTTCTTCATCCAAAATACCATCGGCAATTAATGGTCGGAAGAAATTCATCTGGTTGTGGAACTCAACTAAATACAGCGGGCTACGAACCATCTCATTTACAATTGGACCAAGTACGTGCTGGTGCAAACGCTGAGACATTTCTGGAAGCAAATTCTTCATGGCACCAGCCATCCAGCTTGTCGTTTGACGTGCAGGAACGTTGTGAGGCACAGCATCGGTACCCTCTTCGGAATTCTTGATCATTCGGTTGACCATTTCCGCCCAGTCTTTTGCAGAGGTAAACTCGTTGGTTCCCATTTGCTGTAAGACTTCGGGAATCATCTTGTCGTTAACGTTAGAGTAAATGGCATTCATCAAGTCGTGCGTTAGTGTTGTCGCAAAGTCAACCATCGGGTCGTTGGAAGGACTCTTAAGGGTTTCATCCACCAAGGTGCTAAATGAACGTTCGAAACGCTCAAGCTTCTTTTTGCCCATCTTGCGCAAGTAGGCTTCTACTTGTGCATGGAATGAATCGTACAAAGCTTGACGTTTTTCAGCTCCACTAAATGCACGCGAGCCTAGGGTCATGGCTACCTGCTTAGAAGCATCGTCATAAGCAGCGGCAATGCGATCGTTTTCAATCTTAATGCGGTCGCCGTACATACGCTCTAGCGCATCCACACCAGCTGTGCGATGCTTGCCAAACGGTGAACCACCAAAGCGGTCCATGATTTGCTTGTCATTAAGGTCCTGCATCATTGCTTCGCGAAGAGCGTTAACGGGTCGAACCATTGGAACCGGTTGTTCTACTGGGAAAGGGAATGAGCCGTCTTTAATGCCTTCAATAATTGGAGCAAATTCAGGAATGCCGTCAAGAACATCTGACAAATTGTGCATTGCGGAATCCCAAATTCCATTTAACGAAAACTCTAGTAGGCTTCGTTGAAGCTCATTCATTTCTCCGTATTTGTAAAGGTTCTTTAGTTCTTTGTCCATCGCAACAATGTTTGCAGCATCAAACAAATACTCGCCTGATTCGGTTTTTACAAGAAATATTTCACCAATGTTTTCGGCCAAATTACCTAAGTGCGACAACATCTGAACATTCCAGTTTTGGGTATACGCATTATCGTGGTCGATAGCTACAAATTCTCCGTCAGATGGATTTATTAGAACGTTTCCGCCATGACGGTCAGCGTTCATAACCACGTGGTCTAGTATGAGCAGCTTGTAATATTCTTGAGCGGCAAGATCGCTAACTTCTTTTGGAACAACATAATCAATCATGTCATCGCCAGCGTAAAAATTACGCATTATTTGAAGGTTGTCTTCAAGCCATTCAATTGGGTGGCCGCCAAAATTTGCTGAATCCCAGTTTTTAAGTTTTGGCATTAAAATACCAACACCGTGTTCAGCTCCAGCATCATTGTAAAATTTAACTTGACGGGTGTCGATGGCAGGCGCATCTAACGCTTCGGCCACCAGCGAAACTAATTCGGAAATTTGTGCTGAGTCTTCTACGTTGTGCTTGTCTTTTAATTGATCAAAGACTTCATTAAGAAAAAAATCCTTGCTGTCTATTGCATTTTTGCGAACTCGTTCAAGGATTGCTTCGGAATCTCCTTGGCGCTCAATGGGCATCTTGACGTAATATTCTTCTTTAGTTGCAGGATTCTTTACAGTAAAGAAACCGCCGTTAAGATATCCACCCATAACCTCAACGTCATTGGGATCCATTACTAATTCAGGGCCTGCCTTAATCAGATCCGCAAATGGGCCCATCTTCATGAACGACATTTTTGGTTCTTCTGACCATCCAGAACGAAGTTGTTCACCATTAGCACGCCGTCGTGCTTCTTCAAGTACTTGCTCTGGTGATCGTTTAATCAAGCGACCGTACTCGGATTCAATTCCTTCAATGCGGTCTTGAATCCGCTTGTTGATTCGCTCAAAGGTTTGACGAGCCGCACGGTCACGGGCATCACGTGCTTTACGCATAGACTCAGCTAGGTTGTTGGCTAGGCGTGAGGACTCTTCGTATTTCTTAAAAGCAGTGCGGTACTCTTCTAGCAACCCTGCTGTTTCTGGGTCGAGGTTTACAGTCTCTTCGCCAAGCAACTTGCTGATGCGCTCTCGGGAACGCTGTGCTGCTGTGCGAGCGGCCTTGTAAGCCTCGTCTTTTATGGCCCAGTCTTTAGCCAAACGGCGGCGATCTGATGCTTTAACGTGCTTGACCATTTCATTGTTGAAGTAATTACGTGGTGATGTGTATCCAAGTGCGGTGTCACGGTCGGTTACGTAACGTCGAACCCACGGGCCATTGGCTTGAGAGTATCGCTTAAAATCTGCAATAAAGCGTTCCCGACCTGCATCGTCTGGGGTGTACGCCTTAGGGTCTTCTTTGTCAAATAGCGGAGACTTGTAAGTGTTATAGCGGTTTTCAAATTCACGACCAACGCGTTGGCCCCAATCTTCACGGCTCAGCTTCTTTGCATTCAATACTGTGTCAAGGTTAATGTCACGCCAATGAAGCAATGACTTCCAACGCTTCAAACCTTCACCGCTATTAATGACATCCATCTTGTCGGTAAAGCGTTTGCTGTCGATCTTGAACGCAGACAAAATTTTACCTGCTTCGGTAAGACCCGTAAAGTCGTCCGAGTTACTATTGAGTTTCCTCAATGCTTCTGTGGTAACGGAGTGGATGTCATCGGCGGTCTTAATTTCCTGACCGTATTCCGCGATCAAATCCCGACGTTCCCAATCGCGAAGCTTTTCCCATTCATTAGGCTTAATTCGTTTAGTGTAGGTAGCCCAACTCTTTACAGTTTCCAGAGTACTAGAAGATTTAAATTCGTCTATTAAGTTTCGGAGAAAAACATCCGGGTTACGACGAGTAATGCCCATGCCCGGCAAAATAGTCTTAACTAGTTTTTTAATTTTTGGACTTTGCTCAACGGCTTTCCAACTGTAAGAATCTTCTATCTCTTCTTGGATAGCGCGTGGCAAATCGTAAATTGCTTTTTCAAGACTTGCTACAAACTGAGCGTCATTGATTTTGTAAGTTGGGTACTGGGTACCCTTAAGCATTTCATTAATCTTTTGCTCGTAAGTAGGGATGGACGAGTTCCAAGTTTCTGCAGGTTCCAAATGCCCGTATCCGTTAAAACTAATTGGCCTAGGAATGCGCTCGTCGTCTGGGCGAATTTCCTTTTGGGCGTACGCAACATCTTTCCATACAGGTGCTTCGCTGTGGAATGAGACGTGACCCTCAACAATAGCTGGGTCAATGTAATCTAATAGCTCAATGTCGTCTTTGTAGATGCGCTTACCCGGACCACGCAACATTGATTTAAGTTCAGCGCGACGGTTGCCAACAATTGTTTGAAGTTGCGATTTGATCTCACTCGACATGTTGCGAGCAAAATCCATGCGCTCTTCTTCGCGAACAAGCTTTGCCTGCAAATTGTACGGGTGCTCATCTCGGGCTGCCTTAGCGGCCTGAACAAGTCGTTCGGCATTGGACAAACGTTCTTGGGCACGGTTGAGTGCCAGCATGCGACGAGCTTCTTTAAGAAGTGGGTTGCTCTTGTCTTCTTCAAGAACTCGCATAATCTCTGGACCGGTGGCTCCAGGGCCGACCAAAGGTTCTACCATCTTGCGAATAACGGGCGAAACATTGCCCATGCCCGCTTCGGGTACCGCTTCAAGCAATGCTTTACGCAAACGGTAAAGGTCCATTGTCTGACGAACATTAAACTCGTTTAACTTCTCTTCGTGTTCAGCAATGAAGTTACTCGATGTTTCGTAGGCTTCCCGAGCCGCATCAGTCATTTGATCAATTGTGATTTGTTCCGGGGTACGGATAATCTGGGTGCGAAGTTCTTTAATCAGTTCATCTTTTTTGGAAGCCGTAAGAACTTGGAACTCTTCTCGGGCTGACAGTTCTTGCAAGATACGGTTAATCTCTTTTTCACCGCGATCAATTACCCAGCTCTTTTCACCGTTCTCTGCAATGTGCTGGGCGGCACGAATGATGCTACTTACTGCGGTTTCCTCGGAAGAGCCAATAATGTCAAGACCTTCATGCATGACCATAGCGTGAAGCATCCGAACTAGTGGTCCTTGTAAGGGGTCGCTGGCGCGAAGTTTGGCTGCATCAAAGTAAGCACTGGCGTAGTTGTCGTCAGCTGTACTTACCTTGGTCCATTCAGGAGTAACAAACTTGTAAGAAGATTTAACTTTTTCATCTTTGGGATCAATACCAAAGACTTTCATGCTTTCATTGCGATCAACGGCTTCTTGGTCAACGTTAGTGCTGTGACCGTGAACACCCATCTGGAAGTGGCCGTCTTCGGCCATCATTAACCAGAACGCATCTTCCATTAGGTTGTTCTTAGCAACCTCGTCCATGCTAGACAACAATCCCTTTTTGATTCCATGGAACAAAACGCCAATGGTGTTAAGAAGTAAAGACTTTTCGCCTTCTTCTAGTTTTCCAAATCGGTATTCCCAGCGTGCCGCTTGGAAAGCAAAACGCGCGTTAAACATGTTGTCTCCACCAACACGCAAAGAGTTAACCATGTACTCGGACATTGAAACGTGAGTAGACCAAGATATGGCAGCAAGTGCCAAAACTTTAAACGGGGTGTTGATCGCCCTGTTGATTGCATCGGTTACAATCTCTCGGTTATTGCGATAGTTACGTCGACTGTACAAGCCCTTTCGGTCACGGACTGAACGCTCCGCTTGAATTTGACGTGCGGCTTTCTTTGCATCTTTTTCTGCTAGGTCCAAGAATTCTTGCAAGCGTTCTTCATCCTGAAGAACCTCAGCATCGACGTTACGACCAATAACACCAAGCTTATCAAGACGTTTGTAATACTCGGCGTACCGCTCTTGCATTTCAAAGTCTTCAGAAATCTGTTCAACAAACTGATCGGATTGTTCTAGTATTGCCTTGTATGGATTTTCTTTGTGGGCATACTTGTTAATAACCGCCCGTAGGTCAGCGGTGGATTCTCGCACACGTTCAGCAGTTTCTTGCGGGTTGGCTAATACGCGCATTACCTTTAATGCTGCAGTTTTAATTTCCCGAGCAATGTAGACCTTGCCAAGTTTTGCTTGCTTGTAGAACTCAGCAAAGTTCCTATTGATCTCTGCGGTAGCTACGTTCTTGTCATCTGCAATAGCTTCAGCAATAGCGGACATCTTACGAAGGTTAGCTTCGCTATCGAATTGCTCTGAAACTACGTCCTGCATCTTCATGTGCATAAAACGTACGGCTTGATTTTCCGCCAATAGAATTTCTTGCAATCGCTTCATGTCTTCCGAGGAAAGCTCTTCGCCTTCAACGTAAGATTTCTTTAGTGCTGATTCATAGCCAATTGATTCTTCAAACAAGGCGTTACGACGCCAAGCCAAACCTTTGTCGATCTGCATCTTGAGGTTGCCAATTTTTTCAATTTCTTTTTGGATCTCGTCAACAACCAAAGAGAAACGTTGCGCTTCGTTTAAATCAGAAGATATCGGAACCGAGATAGTTTCCTGAAGACGGGTAAGCATCTCTTCCATCTTGGCCAAATAAGCATTGCGTGCATGTTCGGTAACGTGGATGCTGATCACTTCGTTGCTGTATTGGCTCCAGTGTTCACGTATATCAGCTAGTACGTTCTTGACTTTTACTTTTGCCAAATCAGCAAGGGTTTCTTGCAGCTGCTTATCTTTAGAAAGAATGGTTTTAAACGCGTGATCGTAAGCTGATCCTTCTAGCTGGGCCAACCACTTTGCAGTAGTGCGAGCAAGACCCTTAATGGTCCGTGCATCGAACATGCGTACGTGGCCCAATTGACTTTCGTTTACAGCAACATTCTTTGGTCCAAATGGGGTTTTAACAACCATGTCTTTGGCACCAAAGTTATAAGCACCTTCAGTGTTACCACCGTCTGCTCCAAGTAGGTTCCACACCATGTCGTTGAATTGAGCACGAACCGGTTCCATTATGTGCGCAATATCGTCAGTAACAATTGCAGCAGTAGGGTGGCTAAGAACCAATTCTTTTGTAGCATTAAAAATTGTTCGGTTCCATTGAGATGCATCGGTTGTGTAAAACAACAAATCAACCGTTATATCGGCAGCACGTGGATCCATACCACCCGAGATAAAAGTGTCTTTAATAAACGGCAACGATTGAATGTCGTTTGGAAAAATCTCTCGATTTTCAAAAGCCCTTAACTTGCTTGAGTAATATTGCGCACGTGCAAGAAATTGGCGGGCAATCATTTTGCGGAATCCGTTAGATGCTTTGTCTCCTACGCCAAGGTTTTCCTCTACAAAGCTTTGCGGTGCAAGGTCAATGCCTTGCTCTTTTAATTGTTCGTAAACTTTAGCTTCGTAAGTTCGATTTAAAATGTTTCCAACAATGCCAAACCGTTCGCCCAAATCACCTGCTAAAGCACGCTTCCATAGCGAGAACGTGCTCATAAAGGGCATTTGGTGCATCATTACTTCTTGAGCCAAAGTTACGTCTTCAAAAATTGAAAGCACTGCTTCGGGGGTATTGGCTTTAGCAAAGGCTTCAGCTATCTTGCGACCAAATTGATTTGGGAATTCAAGCAATACCTTTCCTGGGGTTTTTGCTTCAGCCAAAACATTTACGGCATCGCGTACTCCCTGCAATTGCTCATACGCACGGTAGGCATCGCCAGGGCGACGAAGACCGGTACCGCCAAACCAACGTTGAAGGTGTCCCGTAAAACCGTATTTGCCACGTGCGATCTTTCGCATTTTTCCAACCGCAGCAAATGGGTCGTGTTGAAATAAGTATTGGTAGAGTTCGATTGCTCCACCTTGGAACCCAATCCCACCAGGTCCTTTGATTTTAAACTGGTGAAACAAGAAACTATTTTGCATGTGGAGTTCATCTGAAACCCACGTAGTCATTGTTTCTGGTTGACCATCAGGGCCAATTACTGCACCGGACATTGTGGCATCCCACAGCTGACGGTTAAAAGTAGATTGCTCTTGACCAGTTAAGAACTGAGCAAGAATGGCATAGTTGTTGTTTGCAATTTTATTAAAGTCTTGATACGCAATGCGCGCTGGAGACATAAGAGTTCCAATGGCACTACCCAATTTTTCCAGCACTGGGTGCTCTTCGATGCGTGCTTTAGCGTTACGGCTCCACTCAAGAAACTTGACAGCCTGCTTGTAAGCTTCAAACTCTTCAAACGTATTTTTTACACCGTCGCGTACTTTTTGTTCAAATTTATCAACCGTCTTACGTGCAGTATCTGCGTAATCAGCAACGGGCGTTTCTTCGGGAAGATTCTCTACGCCAAGTTTGTGCAACAACAGCATTTGAATAATTGCCGATCCAATGTCACCAGCTGCTGCACCTGCACCATTTTTGTAATAATCGGATACGACAAAGCCAGGAAAGTGAAAAGTCGATGTTGCAATGTTCATTAACTGACCAGCGGTGTCGTGCCACAAAGCATGCCAGTCCTTACCCGCATTCGCTGTGTAGAAATTGCTACGAGCTTCTTCTTGTCGGTAGGTTTGGTAATTAGGATCGTTTAGCTGTTTTAATGCAGCACGATTGATTGCTGCTTTAGAAACTTTCCTACCCTCGTCAGCGTAAAGTTTTTCTCCGTAAGGAGCCCAACGGCTTTGACGCTCAATGTTTCCTTCGTTTATAGATGCTTGACCAGCAGCAAACCCAGGAAAGAAATTAAGTGCTTCAGGTCCAAGTACGCCAATTGCTCCCGGTACGGCTTCACCAATTTTTTTAGTAAAGTTGCCAAGCATGTGCAACCAGTTAGTTGTTGGGTTTAAAGCAGCCCAAGAAACAATGGAGTGAAGCTTTGATTGCGGAATACCCGTCTCACGGGAAAGGTTCATGAGTGCTGTTGGGTCGTTGGCAAGGTTAGGGTTATTCCTTACCCATTGCTCGGCACTGTCTTGAATATTTTTTGGTTCTGAATTAAACGCCGTAGAGTACGTTTGTTGACGAAGCCAAGGTTGATCACTGCGACCCATGCGGTCATATCCGGGAGCGTTTACTCCTATGGGAGCCGTAGGCTCTAACAGAGTTTGTTTTACCGGCTCTTCTACAGGGAGTTTACTTACATCGGGTGCGGCAAGAGGGTGCTGTTCGTAATTATTAAGATCAACGTTGGACATTAAAAGTTAAGCTCCCGGGCAACGCGTGCGATATCAAGTAATGTTTGTGAAGCTCGCCCCCCGGTAAGAATGCTACGTGAAAAATCTTCTACTGCGTTGTTTGGGTTTAACATGGCTTCCGATCCTGCTCCCGGTCCAACGTCAACGCCATGAGTAATAGGTTCCTCTGGTCGTTCTGTTGGGTGGTCCCACATCAACTCGCCAGGTAGCTTACTAACTGCTGGCATCTGTATATTACCACTAATGCTCTGCGCTTGTGGTGTAGAAGGCGCTGCAGGTGCAGCACTTGCTCCTGGCACGGGTTGTGCCGCTACAGGGATTGCACGCTGGGCTGCCTGTTGCTGTGCGGCAACACCATAGCCTTGACCCTTTGCCGTTTCAATTGGCATGCTGGCATTAAGGTCGGTACGGTTCCCGTACGATTGACCTATTGCGCCTTGGCGCATTCCACCTCGACCGCTACGGGGCATTACATTGCACCGCCAGGCATCATGCCTTGCTCTTGACCACTTTCTCGGGTAGGACGACGCAAGTTGTTAAGCAGTGAACTCAAGTCCTGGGTACCTTGTGGTGGTTGTTGGATTTGAGTAGCAGGGTTGTCAGGTGAAATACCCATGCCAGGCTGCATCTGCGGAGCTTGGCTCATGTCAGGCTGCTGACCAGCCATCGACTGCTGTTGCATTTCTTGCATCTGCTGGGCCTTGGCAGCTTGCTCCTGTTGCATCTCTTCGTGGATCTTGGCTACAGCATCCTCAAGAGTAACGTGGCGTTCAGCTTTAGCCTTTGCGATACGAGCAATGATGCTTGGGTCCAATGAACCTTGAGTAGCCTGCTGTTCCATGCCCGCTAACATTGCCCGACGTAGTGACTCGATCTCAACTTGATCGCGTTCGCGGATTGGATCTTCGATAGCTGGGTCCATCTCACGTGCGGTCTGGGTCGACATGACTCCGGTACCTACGCGCTGACCAATAGCAATAACCATGCCGTTAACGTCGGATCCTGGCATTGAGTACTTGACGTACGACAGGTCGGTTTCAAATGCTTCGTTAGGCGTGTAGTCAGGACGAACGATCTTGCCATCGGTACCCATGAAGAACATGCTGGGCCTGTTGCCGTAGTATGCCTTCATAATCGCAACGGCGCGACGGTTCTCTGCTTCTAGCGAGTTAGCAAAGATGTCTTGGTATTCCTGAATTGGCATGTCAACCGTGTTGGACATAACCATTTCACCACGACGAGCGGTACGTACGTTGCTTGGCGACTCTCCACCAAACTCAGCGGGGATACCAGCGGTCAAACGCTGTGCACGCTCCAGGCGGTCCATGGCTGCAGCAGTTGAATCACCAGGGGTAGAGTGAACAGTGTCAAGCTGACCATGGGAAATCACACCCATGATCCCCATCTTGCCGTCAGCTTGCTGTACAAGACGTGGTGTGGTTGGGCTGTTGCTAGGTGATACGAGGTACTGGTCTGGGAATACGTTGCGGAAGGTAGCAATAAAGTCCAGTGCGTCCAACTTAGCCTGGCGTTGGTACATTCCAAGCATTTGGTCAAACTGACCAGCTAAACGGTCTAGGGTCACACGACCAGCGATAACTACAGGGCACATCTCAGCACGGTTAGGAATGCGCTCAAGGATCACAGTGCTGGCTAGGTGCCCATCTGGGTCTGGTGTCCAGCCATCGCCCTTGCGGCGTTCTGCACCACAAGCCATGATGACAGTCTCATTGCCATCCATGTACTCCAACACTTCAAACATTTCGTGGTCGGCCTTGTCACCCTTGTACAAAGCAGCCATCTGGGTTGGGTAGTTAGCCTTAAGCCATTCGAGGGGGCGACGGTCGGCAAAGATACAGTCGCTAGGTTCCATGCTGTCCGGATCGAGCATCTGGGCTGGATACGTGGCAAGGGGGTTACGTACACGCCAGTGGGGCATGTCACGCTTGTCGTCGTGGTAGATTGAGACAGGCGAAAGGGATACGGCACTCATACCGTAAGCAGTCAGGTGACGGGCACGGCGACGGAGCTTAATGCCCATCTTGTTCATGTCCCACCAACCAAGGTTGGCTAAGCGGCGATCACGGGCTTTGTTCTCGGAAACCTGAATACCAGGGCGCACAGGGATGTACGAGATGTCAGGCATAACTGACGCTACGCGCATGGCGAACTGGTCAATACCAGCAGCGATCAGGTTTGGCACCGCAGCCTTTTCCATGTCATCTAGCTCAGGAAGCGGAACGATAATGTCACCGTTATAGTGATTGCGGATCTCGTTCATCCGGCCAAACAAAGCACCACGGTCGCGCTTGCGCTCCTGATACATTTTGTTGATCTGGTTAGCAGCTGCGATATTATCGGATGGCAAAGCCATTTAGAACCTCGGTACGTTAAGATTAGAATTCTTAACCCAAGAAGGTCGCCATGTTTTGACAGTCGCCTTGGGTATGTACAGATTGGGCAAGTTCCATTCCAGGAACCATTGCGCCATGATGCAGTCGTCTGTACGGGTACCGTGGGGGTACCGCGTTACCTCGTCTATGAGCCTCATGGAGCGAACTTTGCCTTCACCCTTACCAGGTAATCGTACACGACCAAACTTGTAATGCGGCTGAAGTGCTGTAACACCCAATTGCTCATCGTTCTTATTAATAGCATTTGTGTTGTGTGGGATCACATCTACACCGCGTGCCATACGCCATTGTTTGACATAATCGTACTGAAGCATGAACCGTTGGGCTGCGTTTGACTCAACAATCCAATACTGAATTGGAAATCCGATTCCCTCTGACATGTTCTGCCATTGTTCCATAATTCCAGTAAATTGCCCACTATTAAGGTTAAAGTCCAGGAATTCACTGGCGGTCATCTTTTTGCGCTCAAGGTCAAGCAAGAATCGCTGACCTGAGTCTGGGTGGTAGATCCAGCACTCAATAGCCCAGAAGTTTGTAGGACTGGGGTCAGCTGTGGCTACAACCAAGCAATCTCCTGCAACAATGCCCGCAGGGATCTGCCATACATCTCGTTCTTTATCTATGCATCCAGGCCAGGTGCCATCTCCATAGATCCACTCAGACTTAACCAGGACTTCACTGGGGTCCAAGTCTTCCTGCTGATACACCACGGCAAAGCGTTCGCCTCGGTTAGCCATCAAGTTACTAATGTCTCGCCAGGACAAACGGCGTGGGTCTAACAGACATCCAGTTGGGTACGGGGCAGCACTACGCTTGTGGTGTTCTGGGGAGCAACGATCCTCGTAGTGGGCTCGGTACAGCAAGTGTTTATACTTCTTGTCGTTTCGGAGCTTCTCGATCTCTTCTTCGGATACACCCTCGTCCAACAACTCTTCTTCGTTCTCAAGAGGCTGGGTCATGTCAAGGGCAAACCGGTACAAGTCGTCGGCTGCCAGTCGCTGACCGATCAAGGCCAGCATGCCTGCTGGTTCTAGGCGCGATTCCGCAATGTCTTGATACCAGTCTTGCATTTGATCTTTAAGTTCCGCACTACGGGCTTTACGAGGGTCAACCAAATCGTCCCAAAAGCAACCATCAAAACGGCCACCAATAAAACCAGAGTCCATACCATAAGCCGATAAGGTTGGCTCCTTTTCAGAAATTGCACCGTCTTCCTCGCGCTGCATAACAATAAATGCTTCATTTGTCCACACCTCTCGTTCAATGGGTTTAAATCGTCCATAGTCCAATGCCATGGTGGATTCAGCATCAACAGCCAATCCGCGTTCTTTTAATACATCATCTGCCGTCTCAGGGACAACACGTTCTAGGGATCGACGCACACGCATGAGGTTGCGCTTGGCAAGGCTCATGGTCGCGGATCCGGTCAATAGTCGGACACTTCGGTTACGACAAATTACCCAGCAGGTAATGTCGTGGAGCAATGTAGTCTTACCCGAACCCGGTGGCATGTTCATTACCACGTATTCTTTTTCGGGTGACTCAAGAAGCTGGACTAATGCTTCTCCCGCTTGCTCCTGCCAAGGAGTAGAAATTCGACCAAAGTAACGACGACGGAAAAGACCAAAGTCTTCCAGAGCATCCTTAGCTTCCTGACACAAGTCTTCATAACGTTTAGGGCCATCTAATTTTGCCTCTACTTTCAGTTCTCGATAATTGCGAGCTGAGCTGTCAATACCTTCATCTGCACGAATGGTTCGTACAGCCTTCTCTAGCCTGTGCCCAGATGATTCTGAGAACTTAGCTTTACGAGAAGCTTCAGCAATTGACAGCCCTGCCGCGCGTGCGTCAAAGTACTTTTTCTTTTGTACTTGACTAACAGCCATTACTTATAAGCCACATTTAAAAGTCCACGAATACGGTATTCCGAACAGTCTTTATTTGCCAAAGCAAACACGCCAGTCTCTCCGTCTTCTATGTCTTTTACCGCAAAGATTAGAACGTAGTCTTCTACGATTGGCATCTTCCAACCTTCGGCTTGTTCAAAGCGTTCGCTCATCTCGACTAGCCATGAGGGGATGTACTCATTAATCCACTTAGCTAGTGATTCGGGCGCACCGGGCTTCTCAGACATTATGCCTGAGGGGTAGTAGGCGGTGTTGGCTCAGTAGGTGCTGGCTCAATTGATCCGAGCTGGGACACCAACTGATTTACTGCGTGGGTGGTGCTAGCCAGGCGGCTCTCAAAAGCTTGCTTACCTACAAGGTGAGTCAGCTCAAGAGCAGCAGCGATAACCGCTCCAACAGTACCGATGGTAGCCTGTACGGCTCCAGAAATGTGGAACCCCGGGTGAATGATTGCGGCAAGTGAAAGCAGCCCTGAAAGGAAAGCGGTCACGTGGCCTGAAATGTTCTTGGTCATGATACCTCTAGTTTAACATATACGGAGAAACCTTCTCCGTAATACATACTATACACACACAATGTGTGTATATATAACTATTTAATAATTATTTTCGGCGTAATTTTTTTAAAAAAATTTTAGAAATTTACGGAAATTACTTTAATTGGACCTTGGCAATACACGTTGTGTAGAGTACAGGTCTTGACTGTCTCTTGGACTAGATCTTTAGTAGGCATATTCGTGAGGCGGAAAAGGGACGATAGTGCACCGAGGGCTATATCGGACTGACCGATTGCAGCGTAGGGTTGTTTGAAAGAAGCAACGCTGAGGTCTTCCGCGATTTCCCAGATTCCGTCAGGGGAGACGCAAAGGATGCTCCAATCGCCTAGTTCGACGTTAAGCCCGGTTATCTCCTTGGCAATTACATCTCGTAGGGCGTAGGGCTCACCGACGTTGGATACCCGCGCGATCTCCATAATCTTCAGGGATCCGCAAACGCCAATCAACCACTGGTCAACTTTAAATACCTTGGGCTCGTCCAAGGTCATGACGATGCTTCCTTCGAAAGCACCAGAGTCACCCGCGATGCTGTATCCAGTTTTGTTTATCGCCGCGGCTATGACAGTCATAATGGGGGCGGGGCCCAGGAGAGAGTGTGGAGATCCCGGGCCCCTAGTACCGCCAGAAGGATTCGAACCCTCGTCATTGGAAGTAGAACATCCCTAGACTCTCCGGATGGCGGCCGGACATTTATTATATCAGATCATTCCCAGTCTGTGTCACCATCAGACATAGAAAATTCTAAACACTCTACAATAACATCCCAGGAAATAATTTTGATTACTTCTGTCTGCTCGTAAATGTCGACCAATGTCAACCCTTCTTGGCGAGCTTTCAGGATAACCTGCTGGGATTCGTACAGCGTCACGTTCATTTAAATACAATACCACAAAAGCCCCCGGATTTCTCCGAGGGCCGTTGCAGCTAAGTTATCGAGTGGTTGAGGCACCATAGATAATTTCGGGATGATCCCTAGTACCAATTTAGTACAAAATCACTATACCAAAAAAAGTTACCCAAAGTGTAGTTTTGGGAGACAATTTAGTGTATCCTGTATCTAACGCACTTAAAGCGTTCGTGGGTGAAAGTCCCCCCGGAGTGTGAGTCCGGACAGCTGACTGGTTTAAACGTACCCTCGGAACAACTGTTCGGATACTCGCCGGAGTTAGCCGGTTAGAGCGGTATTCGGTCGAGCATGCCCCAACGAATTACACAAGTAATCTTCAGCGGGTGAATAGTCGAGCTTTCGCAAGCACAGACGCGCCTCATGCTCATGACGGGTGGATTGTCCTGTTTCTATAACAGTGGTGAGCGGGGCGAATTGTGACTAAAACGAACTCCGAGAACTAACCCCTGCCGGTATCATGTGACACCGCTTTTGACAGAATAAACGTCGGAAATTTGATACCACCACGGAACTTAAGTGTTTCCGCCGAATTGACTAGAGTGTTCCAGGAAAAAAGCGGAAATGACAGTTCTCCAGAAGCACGATAACTACTAGGTTTTGATGCACCCCCTCGGCAGACACCCGGTCAAACAGGGGGCCTTGGCTCACTCCTTGTTCGAGTTGGAAAACCGGTCGCATACGCGACTCACGGTTTCCCGCACCGTTGCATCAAACCCGTCCACTTGGGCGTACTCGTCCGCTCCGAAGTGGTCAGCCATAAATGGCGTGCATACGCACACCCATATTTATGGCAACGAGACTCGTGAACTCGTCTCGTTGGGGCGCGCCCAAATGTCGCGAGTGAGTCCATCGACTTTAGGGAGATTATGCGAGGGGCTTAACTCTCAAACATCTATCCCGAACGCTCGAACGAGCGAATCTCGCGACCACGCCTAGCGAGTCGGAACAGTCCTGCGACGGTGTGGCACAAGCAAAGAGATCGAAATTAAAGCCAGGCTCCAGCTGCAAGCATCCGCCAGACATTTAGACACCGGCGGGAACGCGCCCGCCGAACCGCGCGCCCATGCACCTAGCAAGACTGAGTGAGTGAGTCTCACGCGGGCATAAAAAAAAGCGGGTAGGGCTTACGCCCCACCCGCCTTAAAGCGAACGCCTACCAGCCAGCCAGCGCGACCACGCGAACGACAAGCAGAACATCCACCGCTACAGCCACCAGCACCAGCCCCGCGATAGAGACAACAGCCCGCGAGCGAACGCGCCGGAATCCCGACACTCGACCCACGACACCGCCGACCCACGCCGACACCAGCGCGATTAACACCATTGGAACGATAACAGGCATAAAGCCCCTTTCATCTGGCGAGCAGAATTGCCCGCCCTCGAATCGTAGCATGCGCACAGCACTAGGGCGGGGACTCGCGCCCCCGCCCTAATGTGGATTCGCATCCGGTTTCTACCCGACTACTCGAACGCGACTAGCACCATGCCCGCCCATAGTGCCAGCACCATTAGCGGGACTAGCCCTCGCGCGCCAGCGGGGACTAGATGAACAGCCACCAGCCCCACCAGCACCGCGACCACGCCAGCCACCAGCACCGCGCCTAAACGACCCCGCGCCATTAGTGCCATACCTCGAAATTGCCCGACAGCGACCAGCAAGAACAGCCCCGCCAATTACCGCAAACGGAACATGCATCGCAATTCGAGCAGAACCGCGCGCCCGCCTCGATTAAATCGTCACAAAACAAGCATGCATGCACTAGATCGAAATTCCGACCAGGCTCCAGCTGCAGGCCACCGCGCTCGACATCCGCCATCGGCAGATACTCGCTATCGGATGCCCACGCCCACCTAGTCGAATAAGGCTTAGTGAGAGAGTCCGTATCGCGTGAATTCCACGAATAGGAATACTTATAGGAATCGTTAGAGAACCAAACATCGCCACGCCACGCCCCTAGAGTCTCACCGGCGATTAACAGCGGGAACGAAACATCGCCACGCGCCGTCAATACCGCGACCTTAGAATTATTCTCCTCGACCCATGAATCGAACATCCCAAATACGCCCTCGTTATGCAACGCCGGAACGCCACCCATGCTAGGAATCACGACCCGCGCGAGATGCGCCGTATCAGAATCCCCGTTCGCGCCGGTTAATGGCAAAATGCCGTTATGTGCCAGCACCGAACGAGAATCGCGCCCGACCTTAAAAGGGTGAGACTGATACTCATTAACCAGCCCGCTAGTAGCAATTCGTGAATGGAACAGCCACGCAATAGTCGCGGATTCCTCGACCTCGCGGGCAAATTCGTCAATAATCACGCCCGCCCGCATCGAACGCCTAGAGACTAATTCCAGCCCCCCCGCGACCTCGCGAACGAGCGCGAATCCGAATCCATCCGGATTATTCTCACAAGCATTATGCAATTCTGATTCTGTAGGAATGTCCCTACTTATTCCACAAATTAAAAGACACATCGTTAATACCTTTCGTTAGTAATTAGTTGATCCAAATTATAGCCAGGCTCCAGCTGCAAGCATCCGCCAGCCATGCCCGCCAGAATCAGAATCGAACGAGCAACAGTCCCGCCCGCCCGATTCTGATTCCATGAGTGAGAGTCATGCATCGAACGACCCGCCCGACATCGCTACAGCGCACGCACCGTACCCGCCCGCGTTGATGAATTCGCCAAACGCGCCCCATGCCAGCGACCCGCCCCGAATCTCCGCGAGCGACATTCCGCGCGTGTATTCCGTCAGGGCATCTATGAATTCGAGATTCGCCAGAACGCGCCCCGACTTTAACGACCCGCGAAAAATACGGAATTCCACCGTGTCGCTACCGACATTAAGGGCGTCGTAGTGTTCGCCGTATTCACGACCAAACGCTAACTCAACACTCATCTCGTCTATGTGGTCGAATCGCGCCCAATGGGATTCGCGCCTAGCGAACTTCTGGACCGCATCCTTATTTAGTGCCATGAATCGCAACATGCGCCACAGGTGACTAGGTGATTCGAGTCCGCGCTTATTCGCGTGGATGTGGATGCCCGCATTAGAGACATCGCCACGCGCGCCTAAATCCCGCAAATCGGAAAAGAAATCCGACATCGAATTCATGTAGTTTCGCCATGCATCGAGCGAACGCGGGTGAAAATTTAATTCGATTCCGTAATCGAGCGAGCCGTCATGCTTAGCAAAGACAGTTGTCTCCATAGGGTCGAATTCGTGGATGAATTGTGCTATCTCAGACTTCGAGCCGTTAGGAATCTCAAACTCAACCTCGATTCCGTAGCGTGTTAATTCGCGCTTAGCGACTATCTCTCGCGTGTCTCGATTCCGTAATGGCGTAGTAGGCAACGCGTTAAAAACTCGATAGAGACTAGGCGCGCGAGTGTACGCCACCGGCGGAATCTCAGGGCGGAAAATTGGCGCGGGCTTATACGAGTAATCGTGGACATAATCCGCATCATCGTTATCGCCCCTATGGATGCCCTCAGACTCATGGTGGTAGTCGTTGCACTCAGAACAGTAGATAACGCGTCCCGAATCTATGCACCCCTGAAAACATGCCTCGCATAGCCACTCATCGACAGAATCGCGGTAGCAAATGTACTGATAATGATTCCCCGTCACGGTAGGCGCGAAATAGTGATTATCTGCACAGTCCTCACAGGTATAAATCGCGCCGTGATGTTGGCAGACATCGCAAACATCGCCAGCCCCGACAGCCTCGACCCAATAACCGTCAGGGATGTAAATCTCAGAACATTCCGTAAAGTTATCTACGCTGAGAACATTCGCGAATTCGATTCCGCGTGATTCCATTTTGATTAGGTACTCATAAACGAGTAGTCCGTGAATTGGTACATCGCAAGCCATAACAGCCCTTTCTAGTCCGTACCGGCAGAATTACCGGTACAGAAAAACTATAGCACCTATTCGACAACTATTCGACATCCCCGCCAGCGACCCGCCAGCGACCCCAAGATCGAAATTAAAGCCAGGCTCCAGCTGCAGGCCACCGCGCGACCCCGCGACCCCGCGCGTACCGACCCTAACCAGATAAGGGATAATCCCCTACCGATGGCCTTAGCGAGTGTCGAGCGATAGTTAAAAACCAGATAAAGGGCTAGGCGATTTCGTGAGTGAGTCAAATAACGCGGGCAAGTAAAAAGGGGTTCCGCTGGGACTAGTCAGCGGAACCCCTTAAATTGCTGGACAAAAGTCCAGACGGTTTCTACCCGATTTACTTAGTGAGTCATACTAGCGCGTGACCACAGAATTCGCAAGTCTTTGACTCTTCACGCTCAAACAATGGCATGGAGATAAAAAGTTCATCGCGAGGGATGGTCAAAAGGTCATTACCACAAACGGTATAAGACCTGCCATCGTTAAGGTACGCGGTGTAGGACTCTACTCGGCTTCCCATGCGATGTCCTCTCCCGTTGCTTCCTTGTAGTGAGTACGCAACTTTTCTACAAGTGGCTTAATCACTTCGTTAGCTAATTTTTGTAGGTGTGGCTCGGTTGAATGCTTGATTCGGTACAAATCCTCTTCTAACAAAGCAATCACATACATCAGTTCGCTGGTGTTCATTTCCATTATTTTACCTCTTCTATCCATAGGTTGCTGAAACTGTCCGTAGCCCAATCCCAACTATCTTCAACATCAGTACCGTTTTCCCAATTGTCCCACATTGCTATCTTTTCGGCTGCCTCTGTAGTGTCTGCTACTACAATTATTTCCACCCAAACTGTAGCCTGTCGTTGAACCCTAAATTTTGCCATTATTCATTCTCCTTTGGGCAATCATCATAACGCAATTCGTCGTCAAATTCGCAAACACAGTCCCTACCTAGTGCCTTGTAGTCACCGTGGCTGTTAGGGATGTCCCAGTCATTTACAAGAATCAGGTTGTGACCGTTGAATTCGTACTCAACGCCCCATCCCTGCTCTTCCTCGGCGTACCACTCAAAAGCAATTCGCTTGCCTTTGGCATACTTTGCCAACGCATCAATAACGGGCTCAGGCACGCTCCACGGAGTCGTAAACCAATACTCAATACTGTCCGGAAAAGTATTCTCGGTTATGTCGCTGGCATTCCATTTGCAACCCCAATTAGCACAATTCCATTCGTACCAGTTGAACTCGGTGTGGCCTACTTGCTCACCGTCTTGAAAACCGTGAATGGTGTTGTATTCCTCTAGTTTGTCCTCGGGGATAGAAACCAAGTTCGCAAAATTAAACTGGATTTCTTCATCGCCGGTCATAAAATTCTTTTTGCCTAAGAACTCTTTGACATTAGCAATTGCTTCCTCGGTGCCGGTAATGGTGACATGGTTATAGACCCAATTTGGCATTAGTTGCCCCCCCTTGGTGTAGCAAAGATAACCGAAGAGACACAGCCGGTCATTTCCGTATCGGTGTGCTCCCAGTAATCACCCTCAACCTGTCCGATTTCTTCGCGACAGTGAAGGCACTCGTCAATTTGCAAATACATGTAAGACATACACTCTCCTTTGTTTGGTACAGCGATAACACTTTATCGTGTCATGTCGCCCATGTCAAGTTTATTTAACATCGGCTTAATTGACTGTACCACCTCAGTAGGCACCTGCGCAACTCCGTGCATGATAGTTGTGTGCGAACGATCAACAAGAGCACCAATTTCGGGGTAGGACATCCTACCGTACTCACGCAGACATGCCCAGAAGAGTTGGCGTGTCTTGACCTCTCGCGGTGTCCTGTTCTTGCCTGAGAGGATGAGTGAGGCTGGCATGCCACTCATTTCACTCAGGAGAGCCAAGAGCGAATCCACTCCTTTTGCGCTCGCGATGCCCAGCCATTCGGATACGAGATGCTTCGCGGTTTGCTGTTGCGCAACCGCATTTATCGTTGCCCTGTTCGTCTCGCTCAATGGGTGTGCCTGTGCGCTTGTGCCAGTCGTATCCCCTAGTTGTTCCATGCTCCACTTCCTTTTTCCTTGTTGGGGGTTTCATCCCCCTCATAATTGCTATTGCTCGTCGCTCATCAAAAGTAGCTCCGCCCCACAACCCGTAGGATTCTCGCCTCATGAGGGATTCAGTGAGACACCCACGAATTATGGGGCAGGTACTACAGACTTCTTTTGCTCGTTGCATGGATTCTTGGTTGTCTTCATCGAAAAACAACTCAGTGAGTCCTATGCACTTTGCTTTTGAGAAATCGACAGCCACGGTGTATTATTATACACCAAGTCGAGTCCTTATCGTCAGGTTTTTGCGTTCTAATGGGGTTTTCCCACCAAACAGACCGTGTGTAGCCTCAGTAATTAAAGCGAAATTAAGACACTCTTCTTGAACTTCACACTCTCCGCAGATAACTTTCCCCATTTTATAGTCTGACTTCCTGATTTTCGGATCGTCCTCGGTGCCGGGAAAGAAGAGCAACATGTCTTCTCCCCGGCACTTAGCACGCTCCGTCCAGTTAAGCATCCTTGCTGACTGAGGCAGATGCCCAAGTCAGTTCAGGGCCACCGGCAAATGCCTTGAACTCCACGGATGAACGCTTGTTCCCGTCCTTGTCCTCGTACGAACGCTGGTTGAACTCACCAGACAACAGGATGCGAGTCCCCTTGTCCAAGTTAGCCAGATTCTTTCCGAGGCTACCCCATGCAGAGCACTCAAAGAATGAGGTGTATTTTTCCTCACCCTTGACCTTGGTCACGGCGATACTGAAAATGGCGTATTCCTTGCCACTCTCAGTGAATTTCAATTCTGGTGCATTGACCAGATTACCTACAAGCACTGTGCTCATAATTTCTCCTTAATTAGAACAGCGAATTGCTCCAATGTCATTACGACATAGGCATCCTTCGTTGCTTTCCTGCGACGCTTGATTACTACAGCACCGAAACGAGCGTTAGCATTTCGTGCTTCGATTATAGCCTCTTCAATGAATCCTGCCAAATCGATCTTTGCTTGATTTTTGCATTCTAATGCAAAATTTGGAATACCAACTAGGTCGCCTTTGTCCTGTTGAACTCCAGCACCATAACGTCGGTCTGCCATTGGGAATCCGTTCTCACGGAAATACCCAGCGACATCACGCTCCCATTGGGAACCCTTAGCTTTCTGGGGTGTCGTCATCGGTCTGCTCAAGCAACACGCCCACCGTAAAGTAGGCAACGCCTACGATAACCAGTAGCGGAATAAATGCTAGTAATCCAATCATTGACAAGCCTCACAGTATTCGGGGTTTTCTAAGGAACATGCTAGCACTTCCTCTGGGGTCAGAGTCATGCCATTGGTAAAGTCGGTGTTTAGGGTATCAGTCATAGGGATACCATTGTATCACTATTTCCCACCAAGCCAGTTGATTCCCTGTGCCATAGGCTCAACAACGTCGAGGTAGTCCAGCACCTTGATTACGTCGCAGGGGTAGTTTGACAAACAATCATCTGCCATACATTCAGGGGTGCAACACTCAAAAGATTCTGATGAATAGTGCTTCTCTCGTAGTGCTTTGCGCTCTGCGTGGGTCATCGGTCTGACCAAGCGTAGAAGCCAATCAGCAGGACGAGTGGCACTAACAGTAGCCAGAGTTCCCAAGCGTGGGTCATGATTTGCTCC